>Ga0207414_1000043_pt1 | contig 58590 bp, 42 predicted proteins | sample PonA231FremontCA_2_FD_187269 | JGI IMG/M metagenome (GOLD analysis project Ga0207414, IMG submission 187269) | Marine sediment microbial community from Fremont, CA, USA - Pond A23 Sediment 1 (SPAdes) | ecosystem: Environmental > Aquatic > Marine > Unclassified | place: USA: Fremont, California...
AGAACGCGATCCTGGAGCCGAAGCCGGTGCAGTCCGGCGGCGTGCCCGTCTACGCGGGCGGCGGCTCGGAGGAGGGGCGCAACATGATCGCCACGCACTGCGACCACTACCTGATGCACGGCGGCACCATTGACAAGATCGCCGGTGACATCGAGGACCTGCGCGAGCGCCGCGCCGAGAAGGGCCACGACCCGGACGATATGAAGTTCGGCATGGCCGCCTACATGATCTGCCGCGACAGTGAGCAGGAGGCCCAGGAGGAGCTCGACCGCATCACGACGGTCGACTACGAGGCCGAGGGCTTCGACAGCTACGACGACTTCGTGGAGCACTCCGAGCTCGACTCCGAGGTCGACCTGAAGGACTACTCGGTCTCCAACCGCGGCCTGCGGCCCGACCTCGTAGGCACGCCGGATCAGATCGTGGAGAAGCTGAACGCGTACGCCGACGTGGGGCTCGATCTGGTGCTGCTGCAGTGCAGTCCCATGCTGGAAGAGGTGCAGCGCATCGGGCGGGAGGTCATTCCGCGCCTGGAATCCACGCCGGTCCGCGGATGAGGGGCAGGCTCACGTCCCGCTGTTGTCGTCCCTCTGGAGCACGTCCACCCCGAGGCGGTTTTGGAGCTCGTCGATCCGGCTGCGGCTCACGCTGACCCGAATATCGTCCCGGAGGCGGACGGCATAGTCCCCGCCTCCGCCCCGCAGTATGAGCTCAATCTCGTCGAGCCGCACGATGGCCGAGCGGTGCACCCGCACGAACTCGTCGGGATCAAGGCGCGCGGCGAGTGTCTTCATGCGCTCGCGGATCACGTAGGTATCATCACCCACGTGAAGTTCGGCGTAGGAGCCGTCGGCGGTGATGTGACTGATGTTTTCTACCGGAACGATGCGGGCCTTGCCGCGGCCCTGCACCGCGATGCGCTCCAGGTAGGGCTCCTCGCGGGCCTCGGCCTCGTCCAGGAGAGAGGGGTCGCGTTCCTGCAAGAGGTGAAGCAGGCGCTCCGAAATGGCCTCGTCCTCCTGATTAGCAATCTGTTCGCGGGCCCGCCGGAGGGCCTCCTCGAAGCGCTCGTCGTCGAATGGTTTTAGGAGGTAGTCCACCGCGGCGAGGTCGAACGCCTTGATGGCGTACTGGTCGTAGGCGGTGACGAACACGGTGGTGGGCATCGCGTCCCGCCCAATTTCTTCGATCACGTCGATGCCGCTCATGCCGGGCATCTGTACATCGAGAAAGACCAGGTCGGGGGCCTGCTGTCGGATCGCGTCTACGGCCGCAGGGCCGTCCTCCGCGTTCCCTACAACCGTGAGCCGGGGCGCTTCGTCGAGCAGTTCGTGCAGCCGCTCGCGGGCCAGCGGCTCGTCGTCCACGATGAGGGCACGGATGGTGACAGCGTCGGAGGGCATAACGCGGACGGGGCAGAGCGGGGAAAATCAGTTGGTTACTGGGAGGGAAGAAGAGGCCGTTGGGGCCGACGCGCCCGCGGCGGTGTAGAGGGCCGTACTGGTGTGGTGCGGGATCCGGAGGACTGCTCGTGTGCCCCCGTCGTCCAGAGATTCCAGAGAGAGCGACTGATTCTCGCCGTAGAGCTCCTCCAGGCGGGCGCGCACGTTGCGCAGGCCCAGCCCTTCCTCCTGGGCCTCGGGCAGTCCGGGGCCGTTGTCCGTCACCGAGAGCACGAGCACGTCGTCCGCCCGGCGTGCACGGACCTCGATGCGCCCCACCCCGCGCACCTGACTGGCGCCGTGCTTGATGGCGTTCTCGGCCAGGGGTTGCAGGATGAGGTTAGGTACCTGTGCGTCGCTCAGGGAGGTCGGGACGTCTACGTCGGTGTCCAGGCGGCCCTGAAACCGGATCGACTGGATCTCGAAGTAGTCGTCCAGGAAGTCGAGCTCCTCGGACAGGGGGACCTCCTGCGGGGCCTCTTCGTCGAGCACGTGGCGAAGCAACTCGCTAAGGCGTGCAATCATGCGCCGCACCCCATTGGGGTCGCGGTCCACGAGTGTGCTCACCGCGTGGAGCGTATTAAACAAGAAATGTGGATTGAGTTGCATGCGGAGGGCCTCCAGGCGCGCCTCCGTGAGCTGGGCTTCGAGCGCCTCGGCCCGTTCCTCGAGCCGCTCGGCCTCTTCCTGCTGGGCCTTTTGCTGGAAGTAGTAGCTCCGCGCGAAGCCGGCCATGAGGATGACGAGGTAGATGGCCAGCTCGTCGGTGAACCAGAACCGGGTTAGGGCCTCCACCAGTCCCGCCGAGCGTTCGCCCAGCCCCGCCGCCACGGCATCCTCGCTCAAATCGACCATCACGGCGCCCGTCAGGGCGACGGCCGCGTGCAGGGCCACGTTGCGGACCATTGTCGTGCGGTCCGTGTCGGTAGGGGCCACCACCGGGTGGGTTTCGGCAAACCAGAACACGAGCGGCGTGAACAGCGCCCACAGACTGTACTCTACCAGCTCGGCCGCCGTGCGTCCCCAGTGGATCTCCGCGGAGGCGTCCCCCAGCACGCTCTGTCCCACCGAGAGCAGCACCACGATTGCCCAGAAGGCCGCAATGAGCCCCCACTCCACGCGACTTGGCGACGTAAAGACCGAGCGATCGTTCATTTCACGACGGAATCAGCGAAAGCAATGCGGGGGACAAACCCTTGGGCAACGCTACGATGGGGGATCAAGAAGGTCGTGGCGAACACTACGAACCACACCGGAATGGTTCCAGGGGGGCACTACCGGTAGTCGCGGCCCCCGCGCTCCTCGGCGCTAGGCCCCGAGCCAAAGTTGTACTGAAAGGTGAGCGCAAATTCCCGGCTTCCCCATTCAAAGGTCGACTCCTGGTAAATGTCCTGGTCTCGGTACCACATGTTCATCTGCGTATCGTTGAATACATCCTCCACGCTGAGCGTGAGGGTGCCGTCCCCCCCGAAGAGCGATTGCTGCAGCCCCACCTCCGTACTCGTGAAGCGGTCAATGCGGCCCTGGGGGGGAATGTCGCGGGCGGGTCGGTAGTACTGGCTCAGTTCCAGTTGCAGCCCGTCTCGCAGCTTGGCCCGCACGTTGGCTCGGCCCGAGAACAAGATCGCGTCCTGGCTGAGGTCGGTCGTGAGATTGGACCCGTCGGTGACCGAGCGGTAGACGTTGCCGCTGACCGTGCCCTCCAGCCGGTCGCCCACGTTGAGGGTGGTTACCAGCTCGGTGCCGTAGGAGGTACTAGTGGAGAGGTTTTGGGCCTGTCGGATGATCACTGTCTCGCCGTCCACCTGCTCCTCGAAGCGGACCTCCTCGATCTCATTGACGGTATGGCGCAGGTACGGCGTGACCGACACCGAGGCCATGGTCCATCGCTGAGTCAGGCTCAGCTCGAAGGAGTGGATGTACTCGGGGTCGAGCCCCGGATTCCCGCGCTCCTGAAAGGTGGGGTTCTCATTGTCCTCAATGGGATTGATGTCCCACAGGCCGGGCCGGTCCACGCGTTTGCTGTAGGAGAGGCGGGCCTGCTGCTTCTGATTCGGCTTGTAGGTGAGGAAGGCGCTGGGATAGACACTCACATAAGAGCTGTTTGTGACCTCGCTCTCACTGGAGAGGTCGAAGGTTGTGTTCACGGCTTCGGTCCGGAGGCCCACCTCGGCCTGAAAATTGCCGAAGCCGCGGCTCAGGATGCCGTAGGCCGCGTGGATGTACTCGTCGAACGTGAACACCGTCTCGCGCGCCTCGTAGGTCTGGTCGCTGTCGAGGCGGCGCAAGGTCCCCTTGTAGCCAGTTTCCAGCGAGAAGGTGCCTAACGGGCGCGAGTAATCGATTTCCAGCGAGCCGTCCTGCTCGTCCTCGTTCACCTCGTCGATTTCCTGGTCTCGAGGCGAGGACCTACGTGTCCCGTTCTGGATGTCGTAAATGTTGTAGGTTCCGTCCTCCCCCTCTAGGTCGCGATCGTAGCGCAACTGGGCACTCAGGGAGTGATCCTCGGAAAAGTCGTGGCTAATGTCCAGGCGCCCGTCAAACGTCTCGTCGGAGGAGGAATTGTCCAGGATGCGCACATAGCGGTCCTGTAGGGTAAGGTCGCTCCGGTTGAAGTTCGGACGGGGCTGGGTGTCGCCGGTGTATTCCCAGTAGTCACTGGTTCCGTCCTCCTCGTCGCGGCGGAGGCTGACGCTCGCTTCCAGCCCCAGCGAGGTGCCCTGGGCGAAGGTATAGTCGATGTCCGACCGGACGGAGTGGGATTGCTCCAGTTCTTCTTCGAATCCGGACTGCTCCACCCACGAGCTAGGGGCGCTGGCATTCAACTGCTCGACGAGGCGTGAATCGGCATCCTCCTCGCCCTCACGGCGGTAGGAGTAGCTGCTTACAATGCGCCATCCGCCCGTTTGTACCCCGGCATTCGCTGAGACATTGCCACCGTAGCGATCATTGGCGTCGCGCTCCCCTCCCAGCGTGAGCCCGCCGTTCCACTTCGCCTCCAGGTCGCGCCGCAGCACGATGTTGATGATGCCGGACATGCCCTCGGGTTCGTACTTGGCCGAGGGGTTCGGAATCACCTCGACCTGCTTCACGGCGCTGGCCGAGAGGCTCTCCAGGTAGCTCACGAGGCTCTGGCCCTGAAGGGAGGCCGGCTCGCCGTTGATGTAGAGGGAGACGCTCTCGTTGCCGCGATAGCTGATGCTCCCGTCCAGGTCGATGCGAATGGAGGGGAGGTCTTCGAGTACGCCCCTTGCCGAGCCCCCGGCACTCAGGGCACGGTCGGCGGTGTTGTACACGTTGCGGTCCGTCTCCAGCCGGGCTGCCGGGCGGTTTGCGGTTACCTCTACTTCCTCCTGCACCGTCGTCTGGCGGGAGAGCCGGATCGTGCCGAGGTCGCGCCCCCCTTCCGTTGGGCGCGTGTCGGGCCGGCGCTGGGTCTCGTACCCGACAAAACTGACCCGGAGCACGTACGACTGCACCGCCACGTCTTCAAACGCAAAGCGCCCGTTCGAGCCCGTGGTGGTGCCGGTTACGAGCGTCGAGTCCGTTGCGGTTTCCGTCCACAATGCGACGGTGGCATTGGGAAGTGGGGTATCGGAGTCCGCTTCCACAATGCGCCCGGAGAGGCGGCCCGCGGCTTCGTCCTGGGCGTGTGTGGGCATCGCGAGAGCAAGAAGCCCGACAAGTGCAGCACCGATGGCCCAGGAAGTATGCGAGCGAAAGGAAAATCTGAAGGCGTTCCGGGTCATGGGAGCGTGCCGTCTGTTCAGTTCACAGCATGATAGGGACAACACATAGGGTCGGATGAACGAGGAGGCGAAGGAGATTCGGCCCGTTTTACGAAGTGCACCTGAGCGCCGCGACTTGCATGGTGGAAAGGGCGTTGAAGAGCGGGGCACCGTGATAGCACGAGTCGCACACGGACCGTCTGAATTTTGCGCAGTGGAGCTGCACAGCGAAACGTTCGGTGGTGTGGACGTTCAACCTCGATCGAACGTGCAGCGGCTGGGGCGGCGTGGGAGGCACTGCCCTCGAAAGACGGGCCGCTGCGTCGCCACTCCTTTCGCACGTGTATTGGAGGTCGCTCATGTCCCCATCGGCCGTTCGCCGAGGAAGCCTACTGCTTCTCATTGGCCTGGTATTCTTGACGGGGTGCCTGCCGTATAGCTGTCGCCGTGAGGGCAACGATGCGCTCTATCCAGGCGACTCGCTTTCGCGGCGGGTAGCCCAGCGAACCCCGGCGGACACCCTCGACTCGTTGTGGGGATCAACGGGAACGGAGGCACATCCCCTCAGGCACCCCCGCACGGTTCGTTTTGTGGAGGGGGGCGCCCTGGCCGTCAGCGATGTGGAGCGCAACAGTCTGTTTTGCTTTGATCCGGCAGGGGGGATGGAGCGGGAGCTGGGGGGGCAGGGTTTCGACACACCCTATCTCATCGGCGCGCGTAGCGACACACTGGTCGTCTTCAACGCCGGCACAAATCGAATCGACGTCGTTGCGGATGCGCGTCGCCTGCCCGAGCGGTCCGTCACGTACGAGCGGCCCGCCCCTGAGACCCTTGTCTACATGCTCGCCACCGATACGACGATGTATGCGAAAGTGGTGGGGCAGGATACAGAGTCCTTCGTCGCGCGCCTGAACGAAGAAGGCGCGCCGGTGGCGCGGGCCCCGCTTGCGGGGCCCTACTGGCGATACGCCGGGTTTCTGCGGGCATGGGGGGACACGCTGACGAGTCTGTCGGGCTTCCGGCCGGTGGTGGACCTGTTACCGGCCGACTTTGCGGACGGCGCGACGCCTGACAGCCTTGCGCTCGTGGGGTTCGACTCCCCCATGCTGGAGCGCAGCTATGCCTTTGGGCAGGGAGACGCCACGGAGGCGCCGCTCTTGACCCCCGCCGCGGCCCCGGCCGGCGACTCGCTGTTTGTGCTCAACCTGCGGCCGGGTTGGGTGCACATCGACGTGTACAACCGACGTGGTCAACTCCAGCGGCGCCTCGTGGAGCCGCACGACGAGGGCAGTCCCAATTTTTATCCGCTCGATCTCGACGTGCGTCGCTCCCGAGATGGCTACGTGTTTGCCGTAACGGTCCGCTCCCCCGAACCGCGTCTGGAGGTCTTTCAATGGCGACCCAAGTAGGGAGTGCAGGCGAACGACCGTGCATCCTACGCCCAATTTGGACTTAGAAATAGTACCGGAGCCCGAGGCCGCCCCCAATATCCGGCTCTGTCTCACGCACGAGTTCGAACCGCGGGGTGGCCTGCAGGTAGAGTTCAAACTGATCAGCCAGCAGGATATCGAGGCCGATGGTGCCGCTCACGCCGAGGCCCGCCTCTGAGCTCCCATCGTCGTAGACGCCCACGTAGGCTCCCGGCCCGAAGTACCACTGTACCGGCTGGTCCACATTCTCAATGGCGAGAGGACGTTCGAAAAGCACGTGCGCGTTCAGGAAGAAAAAATCGTCGAAGCTCCAGGCCGCTAGGAAGTCGTACGAGGGACGGTCGGGGTTGTAGATCTTCAGGGTGATGCCCGAGGGTTCGCCGGCCTGTACACCAAGCCCGGCAGCACCCGGAGCGCGCTGGGCCTGGGCGGGCGAGGTGGTGGCACACAGCACCACGGCGAAGAGGGCGGCGACGAGGATGCGCGAGGAGGAAGTCATAAAAGGGACGGAATTGGTGGGGGGAACGATGAGAAGGAGGAGAGGAGATATCGTCCCTCAAGTTTTGCGTCACAACTTTCTTATGCACGGATCAGGCGCCTGCTGTATCCTGGTCCCGAAGAAAGACGTTGAAAAGAGCGATCGGTAATCGCCGCGCAGCGCGCTCCCAGTTCGCGTCTAAAGGGAGAGGAACTGGAGAAGAGATTTTGTCTTGCACCCTACGCATGCCGCGTCGAAGCGCTTGCATGCAAGACCCCCCCCCGCATTGGACGCAGACCGTCATGGAGCGCCCTGGTTCTATCGAGCAGGCCCGTCGTGTGGTGTTTGGGACCGGTGTGCTTGAACAGGAGCCGGAGTTTGAATCCACACTTGCGCGCTTGGCGTGCACGGGGCTGTGGTGGGGCGGTTGGCTGGGGCTCCTGGGTATTCTGGTTCTGGTGTCCGTGAACGTCCTGCTGCTGGGGCGCCCCATTGCGTGGTGGGCAGCGGGTGGAGCCTCCCCAGAGGTGTTTGTGGTATGGGACGAAATCATCGTGGGGCTTCTGTGCGGCATGGCCATCGGGATGGGCTGGGCCCAGCGCCAATTGGCGGTGGCACGGGGGGCTGGCGTCGTCATCACGGTTGCCGTCGTTGCGGTTTCGCTGGTGGCCGATGCCTTTCGGGGCGTCCTCAGTATCGAGTACGTGATCCTGGCCCATCTGCTGGCTGTCGTCGTGGTTCCGTACCGCCCCTGGCAGGCCCTCTTCCTGGGCCTCGCCCTAAACGGGCTTTTCTTCGGTATTGGCCACTTCGGGGTGCCCGGCACCACCGCGGCACGCCCTGGATTCGTAAAGTCCGGACACCTGGTGAGTATGAGCTTCGTGACGGTCGTACTCACCGGTGTATCGGCGTTGCTCTACGCCATCCGGTACCGCCAGCACCGGGCGCGGCGGGAGGCAGAGGCGCTCCACGAACAGGTGGCCCGCCTAGAGCGCGCCAAGAGCCGGTTCTTTGCCGACCTCTCACACGAGTTCCGCACACCGCTCACCTTGATTCTCGGACCGCTCCAGGACGCGCTGGCGGGACGCTTCGGGGACCTGCCTGAGACGCTCCGTGAGCGACTGGAGGGGGTGGCCGGGCAAACGCGCCGCCTGAAGCGGCTGGTGAACCAGCTGTTCGATCTGGCCGTGCTCGACGAGGGGGACTTGGCTCTTGCCATGGAGAAGCGTGACCTTGGGGGGCTGGTGAAAGAGGTGGTGCCCCCCCTGCGCCAGTGGGCGCGGGCAAAGGGCCTCGACCTTCAGGTAGATACGCCCGCCGAATCTGTTGAGGTGTGGGTCGACGCGGCACGCCTTCAGCAGGTGTTCACCACCCTGCTTTCGAATGCCCTCCGCCATACCCCGGCGGAGGGGCGGGTGCGAGTGCGCGTCGGGCGCATTGATGGATGTGCGGAGATAGCAGTGCGCGATACGGGGCCGGGACTGCCGGAGTCGATTCGGCGCCGGGTCTTTGGGGACGCTGAGAGCTACGTGCCGGTCGGCGATGGACACACCGACGGAGATGACACCGCGGAGACGGGGCAGTGGATCGGAATAGGCATCGGACTAGCCCACGCCAAGGCCCTTACGCAGCGGCATGGGGGGGACCTCGAGGTGGAGAGTGAACCGGGGTTCGGCACGGAGCTAACTGTGCGGCTGCCGTTGGGGCGCGAGCACGTTGCGGCCGATGACGTGGCGGATCCCGGGCAGGCCGCCGCGCTCGATGGCACTGAGGGGACGACCCAAAATGCACCCCGGTCCCTCGAGGGCCCACTCCTCCCGACCGACGAATCGGACCCTTCTACGGACGCCTCTCCGGAGGCCCCCACGGTGCTCGTGGTGGACGACGAGGCCGACCTGCGCGCATACCTCCGCGACCTGTTCGGTACGCACTATCAGGTGGAGGCTGTGGCCGACGGGAGCGCCGCTCTGGACTGGCTCCGCGACCACGAGGCCGACCTCGTGGTGAGCGACGTGGCCATGCCGGGCGTGGACGGTGTGGCACTGTGCCAGGCCATCCGGGACGATGACGATCTGCAGCATCTGCCCGTCATTCTGCTTACTGCCCGCCCGGAGAACCGGGCGCAGCCGGCCAATCTGGAGGCCGGCGCCGACGCGTACGTCGCCAAGCCCTTCGAGCCCGCTGAGTTGACGGCACGGGTGGAGAACCTGATCGAGATTCGTCGAATCATGCAGGACCGGGTTCGTCTGCCCGACTGGATGGATGTGGACGCTACAACCCTGTCGTCGGAGGAGGCAGACTTTGTCGAGGCCCTGAACGAAGCGGTCGACGAGCACATCGGAAACAGTAATTTTGGGGTCGACTGGCTGGCCGACGAGATGGACCTGAGCGCCCGTCACCTCCGCCGTCGCATCAAGGACGTGACGGGGCTGTCGGCGTCAGGCTTCATTCGGACCCGTCGTTTGCAGCACGCCGCCACCTTGTTGCAACAGGGCGCCGATACCATCGCGGATGTGGCCGATGCCGTGGGATACCGAGACCCGAGCTACTTCTCGCGTCTCTTTCGTGAAACCTTCGGCTGCTCGCCGACCGAGTACACCGAGCAGGAGGAGAAGGCCCCCGATGAACCGGACATTTCGGACTGAACGTACGGACGTGGCCGGTTTCTTCGGGATCGTGTCTGGTTTGTGAGGGCGCAGGCGATGTATTCATGAGGACGCAGCGTCGCGGAGACGACACCGCGGCCCTCAAACCGAGCTCTTGTTCATCGGCCAATCCTCAAGTCGTCATGTGTGCTCGTCTTCTCGACCGATCGATCCGACGTCGACTTCTCATCTGCATTTTTCTGCTCGCGGGCCTTCTTGCACTGGACGTGGGCGTGCGCCCCGCCTCGGCGCAGCGGCCGGATTCCAGTGCAAAAGAGATGACTGCGCGCAGGGATACCCTCACGACTTCTGAGGCAGAGCGGAAGTCTCCCCGCCGAGCCGTGCTCTATTCGCTGGGCGGGACCGTGGTCCCGACGGTCGTGGGGGCGAGTGCCAGCAACTCTGGCTTCGGGGTCACCCTACTACTTCTTGGGGTCGGATTTGGCCCGTCCGTGGGACACCTCTACGCAGAAAACACCGACCAGGCCCTGGTCGGGATGGGCATTCGCGTTGGAGGGGGTGCCCTCGGCGCTCTCGGAGCCGCAGCCGCGTTGGATTCGATTTTAGACGAGGATAGTGGGGGAGAGGGTGGGGCTCTCTTGCTTGTTGGCGGTCTTACGGTCCTCCTCAGCGGTGCGTATGATATTTTCACGGCGGGCGATGCCGCCCACGAATACAACGTAGCCCACGGCCTGAACGCGCAGGTGGCGCCTACCGTGGGGCCGCGCGGCGAGCAGGCGGGGCTCACGCTCCGAGTGTCATTCTAGACGCGCTATTTGGGACGATTGCTGGCGACGGAGCGGTCCCCGACACTGACCGGAGATGCAAACCGTTCACGACCGATTCCCGCGGAGCGGCCACGCTCACAGTGGGTCTGTTTGACCGGCGACACAAGTCCGGGACTGGCGATCTTGTGGGGGTGGCCTGAACAGAAGACTGAACGGTAGTGATACGGGCGCTCTGTTGCCCCGGAATCGCAGCAGGGCAGAGGCTACTCGTTACAGAATCGGGGAGGATTCGCCCCCTCCAATCGCGCCCAGCAGAGGAACAGCGGAGGGGCGGTCGCGGTGCCATTTGCGCCGCTCAATGCAGTCCTTGTCTCCCCACGAACACCGTCCTGATCATGGCTCTCACCGACCTCACGACCCTCGGCGAACTCAAAGAGGCCAACTATCAGGTCCGCTCCGTAAAGGACGAAATGCGGGCCAACCTGAAGCAGAAGCTCCGCGCCGGAGAGGAGATTTTTCCCGGCATCCTGGGATACGACCAGACGGTGATCCCGCGGATTCAGAACGCAATTCTTGCAAAGCACGACCTCATCCTGCTGGGGCTGCGTGGACAGGCCAAGAGCCGCATCATCCGCATGTTGCCGCAGCTCCTGGACGACTACGTCCCGGTGATTGAGGGCACGCCCCTCAACGAGGACCCGTTCAATCCGGTCACCAAGCAGGGGCGCGAGCTGGTGGAGGAGAGGGGCGACGATACACCGATCGAGTGGCTGCCCCGCGAGGAGCGCTATGGCGAAAAGCTGGCGACCCCCGACACCACGATCGCCGACCTCATCGGCGACATCGACCCCATCAAGGCTGCCAACGAGCGCCTCACGTACGCCGACGAGGAGGTCATCCACTTCGGCATCATCCCGCGCACCAACCGCGGCATCTTTGCGATCAACGAGCTGCCGGACCTCCAGCCGCGCATCCAGGTGGGCCTCTTCAACATCATGGAGGAGCAGGACATCCAGATCCGCGGCTTCAACGTGCGCTTCCCGCTCGACGTGATGATGGTCTTCTCCGCCAACCCGGAGGACTACACGAGCCGCGGCAACCTGGTGACGCCGCTCAAGGACCGGATCGACAGCCAGATTACCACCCACTACCCGAAGACGATCGACACGGGCATGGCTATCACCGAGCAGGAGGCGTGGCAGGACCGCACCGACGGCGAGGCAGACGTGGACGTGCACATTCCGCACTTCTTCCGCGAGATCATCGAGCAGATTGCCTTCGAGGCGCGGGAGAGCGAGTACATCGACCAGACCTCGGGCGTGTCGGTGCGCGTGACGCGGGCGGCGCTGGAGGCGCTTATCTCGGCGGCCGAGCGGCGGGCGCTCCTCAACGACGAGGACGAAACCACCGTCCGCATCAGCGACCTGATGCACGTGGCGCCGGCCATTACCGGGAAGGTGGAGCTCGTCTACGAGGGCGAGCAGGAGGGCGCCGAAGAAGTGGCGCTCACGCTCATCGGTCGCGCTTTGCGGGCGCGCTTTAACAACTACTTTCCCGATCCCAACGACAAGGAGGAAGGGCGCCCGCAGTACAAGGAGGTGCTCAACTGGTTCTCGCAGGGCCACACCGTCGACCTCGACCAGGACCTGAGCGACGCGGCCTACGCGGAGACGCTCGGACGCGTCGACGGCCTCCAGGCACTCGTGGAGGAGCACCTCTCGCCGGACACTGCGGGCGAGACCCACGTGGGCATGGAGTTCGTCGTGGAGGCGCTTCACCAGCATTCGCTCGTCGGCAAGGAGGTGGGCGACGGCGGGCAGACCTACGACGATATCATGGGCTCGATGCTCTCCTCGATTGGGGATGGGGGGATGCCGGGCGACGACTTCGATGACGGGGATTTCGACGACGATGATGACGATGATCCGCTGAGTCGATACCGGTAGTGTCGTAACGCTCCTTGCTCACACGTTGAACGCTAGACCGACGCAGCGAATCCTATCCCAACGCCCCTGCCCAATACATGGAGAGTTCGCCCCTCGTATCGATCCGGAAGGCCACGCCCGACGACGCAAAAACCCTCGTCGACTTGATTCTCGAACTCGCCGCCTACGAAAAACTGCTCAATCAGGCGGAGCCCAGCGTGGAGCTTCTGGCGGAACACCTGGCCGAGGAGGCACTCACGGGCTGTGAGGCGCTGCTCGCCGAGACGGAGCGCGACACGGCGGTGGGCTTTGCGCTCTTCTTCCACAACTACTCCACCTTCCAGACCAACGCGGGCCTCTACGTGGAAGACCTGTTCGTGAAACCGACGTACCGGGGCGAAGGCATTGGCTTCGCACTCTTTCAGCGAATTGCCCGCATCGCCGAGGAGCGCGGGTGCCGTCGGATTGACCTAGCCGTGCTGGACTGGAATGATGAGGCGATCGAGTTCTACGACGCACTTGGCGCTGAACCGCTCGACGACTGGACCACCATGCGGCTGGACGAGGACACGATCGAGGAGGTGGCCACGGAGTCCCCCGGGGCCGCGGTGTAACGGCCGCATGCCTACCGCCCCCGAACGGTGTGCGCCCCGATCCCTCGCAGCCTCTCCTTTCGCCGTGACCACACTCGCCATTATCCCCGCCTTCAACGAGGCCCAGGCCATCGGTTCCGTCATTGGGGACATCCCCGGGGGGCTCGTCGACGAGGTGATCGTCGTTAACAACGCCTCGACCGATGCGACGGCGGCCCATGCCCGCGCCGCCGGGGCCACTGTGGTTGACGAGTCGCGGCAGGGCTACGGCGCTGCCTGCCTGCGCGGAATCGAGCACGCCAGGACGAAGCGGCCGGACGTGGTCGTCTTTCTGGACGGCGACTACAGCGACCACCCGGACGAGATGCCGCGCCTCGTGGAACCCATCGCCGCTGACGAGGCCGACTTCGTCGTGGGCTCCCGCATTCGGGGCGACGCCGAGCCGGGCGCACTCCTGCCGCAGGCCCAGGCCGGCAACCGGCTGGCCTGCACGCTCATGCGTCGCATCTGGGGTGCCGACTACACCGACCTCGGGCCGTTTCGGGCCCTCCGTTTCCCCGACCTGTTGGCCCTCGACATGCAGGATCAGACGTTTGGGTGGACCATCGAGATGCAAATTAAGGCCGTAGAGGCCGGGCTCCGTGTCGACGAGGTGCCGGTGTCGTACCGACGGGGCATCGGGCCGTCCAAGATTACAGGCACCGTCTCGGGCACCGTAAAGGCCTCCGCTAAGATCCTCTGGACCATCGGCCGCATGGCGGCCACTCGCCACCGGCGCGCCCCGCGCCTGCGCACTCGGGTCGAACAATTCCGTGCCGACGCTCCAGTACTCGTCCCCAACGGCTGAACCTTTCCCCTAGGGGCACCGTTTCTCCTTCGGTTCGCAATTTCATCCACCGACCTTTCCCTGAATCCCGCCATGGAGCCCGACATCTGGCACAACGGCGAGTTTATTGCCCACGACGACGCCCAAGTCCACGTGCTCTCCCACGTCATCCACTATGGATCCTCGGTCTTCGAGGGCATCCGGTGCTATGAGACCGACCAGGGCTCGGCGGTCTTTCGGCTAGAAGAGCACATGCAGCGTCTGGTCGACTCGGCGAAGGTGTACCGGATGGAGATCCCCTACTCCCTGGAGGAGTTAAACCAGGCCGTCGTCGATACCATCGAACGCAGCGGCCTGAGCGAGTGCTACATCCGTCCCGTGGTGCTTCGGGGAGAGGGTCCGATGGGCGTGAATCCGCTCGACAACCCCGTCGAGACCTACATCGCCGTGTGGGAATGGGGACAATACCTAGGCGAAGAGGCCCTTGAAAAAGGCGTGGACGTGGAGGTAGCTAGCTGGAACCGGATGGCCCCCAACACCTTCCCGGCGATGGCCAAAGCGGGTGGCAATTACCTCAACGCCTCCCTCGTAAAGATGAACGCCATCAAGAACGGCAAGATGGAGGGCATTATGCTGAGCACCGACGGCTACGTGGCCGAGGGCAGTGGCGAGAACCTCTTCGTCGTGAAGGACGGCACGCTCTACACCGCGCCGACGGGCCTGTCCATCTTGCCCGGAATCACGCGGGCCTCGGTCATTGCACTCGCAGAAGATCGCGGGTACGAGGTGGAGGAGAAAAAAATTCCCCGGGAGGCGCTCTACACGGCCGACGAGCTCTTCTTTACCGGGACGGCCGCCGAGGTGACGCCCATCCGCTCGGTCGACGATTATACGATCGGCGAAGGCCGGCGCGGTCCCATCACGAAGGAGCTGCAGGACGCTTTCTTTGAGGTCGTGCAGGAAGGAAAAGACCTTCACGATTGGCTCACGTTCGTGGACGTGCCTGAACCGTCCGGCGTTGGAACGTTAGAGGGTTGAAAGTTGGAACGTTGGGTTTCGTAGCCTTTCGGCAGTCAGCGGCGCTGTGCGGGAAATCAGCTAGCTTGGTACGCCGTCTGCTTCAACCACCCGCGGGTCGTCCTGGATCCAGTTCGTGAGGTAGTGGGTGGCTACGTAGAAGAGGGGCGTGTCGAGGGCCGCGATGCCGATTTTGAAGACGTATTGTCCGAAGACGATACCCTGCCACGTCTCGAAGTCGAGAGGCGTCGTGGCCGCATTGCCGTCCACCTCCGGCCACACCACGAGCGCAATGGTGACCACCATGATCGTGTCCACGAGCTGGCTGAAAAAGGTGGAGCCGTTGTTGCGGAGCCACATGTAGCGCCCGTCCGTCAACCGGCGCCAGAACTCGAAAATCTGCACGTCGATGAACTGGGAGGTGAGGTAAGCAATCATAGATCCCAGTACCACGCCGGGCAGCAGACCGAACACGACGTTGAACGCCTCGGCGTCGACGGGTGACTGCTGGTAGGTGGGGGCGGCGTTGGCGATCCACACGACGAGCGTGATGAAGACGCTCACCACGAAGCCCGCGCCGACGACCGTATTGGCGCGTTTGCGGCCGTAGATCTCCGAGATGAGGTCGGTGACCAGGAAGGTGACCGGGTACGCGATGATGCCGCACGAGAGTTCCTGCCCGAAGAGGACGAAGAACTTGCCCGCGATGGCGTTGGTGATGACGAGGGCGCCCATGAAAATACCGGCCAGGACCGTGAAGGCGCGCTCGGCGCGAGAGGGATCGGCGTTGCGCAGGTGGTCGAGGTCGTGGCTGGGGAGGGTGGCGTCTGGTTTTGGACGCGTCGTGGTGGAGTCGGACGGGGGCACGCGGCAGCGGCAGCCTGTGAACAAGAGTGACCGTATCTCCAAAATCGGAGCGCTCCCGTTCGTTTCTCGGGGCACGGGGTCGTAACAGAAAGAGTCGTTTTCGGGGTGGGCTTGTCTCTGCCCAGACGCGTCAACGGAGAGTCGCTGGCAGGTCGTGCATGCCGATCAGACCCCGGCAAGACGAGCGCCTGCGAGATGCACACCTCGTTTGTGCCGGGGTCCTTGCCCCGTCCAGACAGCGGCGTCCTCCAGTGGGGGGATCCTGGAGGAGTCTGGATCGAGAAATGCTGGTCCGCCTCGTGCCACCGGTCACGGTGCAGCTACCTGAGTGAGCGTACGCCCGCCGACTATTCGGTCGCGCCGGTCAGTGCGTCGAGGCGCGCCTTCGCCGCGCGGACCCGAGGGTCGTCGGGGCCGTGCGTGGTGCGGAGCGTCTCGTAGCTTTCGGTGAGGAGCGGCTCGGCTTCGGCGTAGCGGCCGACGGCGGTGAGGCACTGCCCCAGCAGACCCTTCGTGACGGCGACGTGCCAGTGGTCCACACCCAGGGCGTCAATGCGGAGCCTCATCGCTTCCCGCAGCAGAGGCTCGGCAGCCCCGTGCCGGTCCTGATAATGAAGCACCAGTCCCATGTTGTGCAGCCCCATCGTGAGGCTCGGATGATCGGCCTCATACAACGACCGTCGGAGACGAAGGGACTGGCGGAGAAGCGGCTCGGCCGCGCCGTAGTTCTTTTGGCGGACGTGAAGCATGCCGAAGTTGTTGAGGGTGACGGCCACGTACGGGTGCTCTGCCCCCACCGTGGCCCGAAGGATGCGAAGTGTCTCCTCGAAGTGCTCCGCCGCCTCCGCGGGCCGTCCCATGTCGTCGAGCAGCAGGGCCAGGCTATGCAGGCTCGAGGCGACGTTCGGATGCTCGTCGCCGTGCAGGCGGCGATCGAGAGCGTAGGCCTCGCGCAAGAGCGGTTCGGCAGCCGCGTGCTTCCCTTGCTTTCGCAGCAGGCTGGCCAGGTTGTCAAGACCGGCCGCTATGCTCGGATGTGGTGCATCGCCGTGCAGCGCCCGTGAGGTGGCGAGGGCCTCCCGATAGACGGCCTCCGCGGCGTCGTAGCGCTCTCTTCGTTCCAGAACGTTGCCCAGTACGCTGAGGCTGGCCGCCACATTCGGGTGCGGGTTCCCGCCGTAGTTCCGCCGATGGATGGCCAGGGCGTGGCGGGCATGCGTCTCCGCCTCCTCGAATTGACCGCGCCGATTCAACAAGAGCGCCAGGTCGCTTATGGTGATGGCGACCTCTGAGTGGTCGTCTCCGAGAAGACGCTGACGGATCGCCAGCGACTCGCGATAGAGCGGTTCGGCCTCCTCGAAGACGCCCTTGTGCATGAGCAACCCGGCCAGTCGGTTCAGACTCTCTGCGACATCGGGGTCTTCGTCCCCATGGAGCGCCCGACGCAGCGAGAGGGCCTGCCGGTTCAGTCGCTCGGCCTTCTCGTATTCTCCCGTCTTCTCATAGAGCAGGGCGAGGTGGTCCATGCTGTGGGCCACGTCGGTATGTCGCTCGCCGAATATCCTGCGACGCATGTCAAGACTCCGCTCCAGCAGCGACTGAGCCTCGTCGAACCGGCCGAGATTGAGATGGACCTCGCCGATGATGTCGAGGAGGCGGGCCTGAACGGCGGGCTGCCCCTCCAGGTCCGTGTCGATTCGCCGGGTCCCCCGCTCCAGCACCGTCCGCACGGTGACAGTGTCTCCCATCGCTTCCGTCGGGTCCGAACTCTCGAATACATTCTGTAAAAAGTCGGACACCTGGGTGGCCGTGGCCGCTTCGAGCCGAGCCCGGTCGCGCTCTTGCGCCAGACGGATCGTGTAGAACCCGACGAGTGCGGCGATCAGCATCACGACAAGAGTCGCAGCAGTCACGGGCGCCCGATGGCGCTGCAAAAACTTTCGCGTGCGGTAGCCGACGGTGTCCGGCTGAGCTGTGACGGGCCGGCCGGCGAGGTAGCGCTGCAGGTCGTCGGCCAACTGCTCGGCCGAGGCGTAGCGGCGCTCCGGCTCTTTGCGCAGCGCTTTGAGGCAAATGGTGTCGAGGTCGCCGTGCAGGGCCCGCTGCCGCTCCGTAGGGGCCACGGTCGACGGCGACGGCGGCGCCTGCTCGCCCACGATGCGCTCAACCTCGGCGGGCGAGCAGTCGGTCAGGTCGAAGGGGCGGCGATCCGCCAGGAGTTCGTACAAGACCACGCCGAGCGCATAGACATCGGTCGCCGTCGTCACGGGGGCGTGCTGCACCTGCTCGGGGGCGGCATAGGCCGGGGTCATGACGGCGCGGCCCGTCTGGGTAAGCGCCGAATCGCTCGGGCGCTCGCCGCCCGACAACACCTTAGCAATCCCGAAGTCGAGCAGCTTCACTGTCCCATCTGCCGTGACCAGGATGTTTGAGGGCTTCAGGTCACGGTGCACGATGAGCCGGCGGTGTGCGTACTGGACGGCGTCGCACACCGTGCGCATTATCTGCAGCCGCTCCATAATCGAGCAGTCATGCTGTTCGCAATACCGGTCGACCGGAACGCCATCCACGTACTCCATCGCGAACCAGGGCTGTCCCTCTGCCGTGATCCCGCCGTCGAGCAGGCGGGCGATGTGCGGGTGGTTCAGGCGGGCGAGGATCTGGCGTTCGCTCTGGAAACGCCGCACGATCCGGGTTGAGGCGGCTCCACCGCGGATCAGCTTGAGGGCGACCCGCTGCTCGAACTGGCCGTCGGCGCGCTCGGCCAGGAAGACGGCGCCCATCCCGCCGCGCCCGAGCGGCTCCACGATGCGGTACGGCCCCACGCGCTTGCCCTCGGACGGCAGGATGCCGTCGGGCAGCAGATCCGCCGGGAAGGCGAGGGCATCGATCGCGAGGCTGTCGAGCAGCGGATGCGCATCAGCGTCGGCGGCGAGCAGGGAGCGGACCTCGGCAAGCAGGTCCGGGTCGTCCGCACAGGCCGTTCGCAGGAAGACCTCGCGCTCGTCGGGGTCGCGCTCCAGTGCCGCGTCGAAGAGGGTCTGGATCTGCGTCCAGCGGGCCACGTCCATGACGGTCAGGGGACGGAACGGGAGGGAGGACGGACGAAAGCGGCTGAGGTGCAGACCACCTCGCTACTTAAAAACGCAGGAAACCGCGCACGCACCGATCATTCGGGCGGGTCTTGTTGCCCCGGCGACGGCTTCATCTCGCGGCTCAGCCAGGCACGGGCCAGGCGCCAGTCGCGGCGGATCGTGGACACCGAGACGTCCAGCACCTCGGCAATTTCTTTCTGCGTGAGCCCGCCGAAGAAGCGATAGGTGACGACCTTCGCCTGGCGCTCGTTGAGCTCCTCAAGGCGTTTGAGCGCGTCGTCCAGGTCGATTAGCTCCTCGGCCTGCACGTCGCGGGGGGCCATGCCGTCTTCGAACGTCGCGACCGGCGCCCCGCCGCCGCGCTTCTGCGCATTTCGCTTCTGGGCGTAGTTGATCAGGATGCGCCGCATCGACAGCGCGGCGACGCCCATGAAGTGCGCCCGGTTCTGCCACGTCATCCGGTCCTGCTGCACCAACTTCTCGTACGCCTCGTGGACGAGGGCCGTCGTATTGAGGGTGTGGTCGGCGCGCTCGCCGCGCAGCTTGCGGCGGGCGAGGTCGCGCAGTTCGTCGTACACCTGCGGCAGCACGGCATCGACGACCGTGCGATTGCCGCCGGTCAGGTCGTCGAGGAGGGCGGTGAAGGGTTGGGACATGGGCCCGCGTTCTGAGGAGGACTGGGGCTTGCAAGAATATAAAATGATACGAGAAGATGCCGTTGGACGCAACGCAAACTGCGTGCTGAGGCGGAGGATGCGCCATTTCGAAGCCATAGATGCGCCATATCTCAGAAGTCCGTCTCCGTCCACCCGAATTGGGCGTCATCCCGGGCGCGGGCTGAGTCCCCATCGTTAAGATCTAGTGAACGAATATTGGTCGTGTGTCGGTTTGATGCGTCAATAGGTGAGCGCTGCTCGGAAAGGAGTGGCTCCTACCTTTAACCACATACCCGACGCGACTATGCCTTATCTGCGATCGATCTTTGGAATTCCCCTCCTCGCCCTCCTTGTCTCTCTCGCCGCCTGTGATAGCACCGGTCCATCCGACGACTCGGATCCCGAGGGGGTGGAGCGCTGGGAGGGGACCTATGCTGCCCAGGCTCGCTTTGGCGGTTCAAACGGAACGTGGGGCAATGGCGGCACCGACCGGCTCATCGTCTCCTCCAGCGGGCAGGTCACCATTGACGGTGCCCTCATTCTCAACCCCAGCTATGATCCCTCGACGAGTCGGCTTGAGTGGGCCATCGCCGACGACAACCCGACAAGTGGGGGGATCACGTTCTTCGAGATGAGTTCCGATTCCGACTTCGCGGACATCGGCAACGGGACCGTCGGGCAGAGCTTCTCGGGATTTATCCGGAACCCGGGAGAAGGCCCCCTGGACTACAGAGGCATCCTGGACTAAGACAGCAATGGGCCGTCTCAGCGTCATCAACAAGTGGGTCCGCGGAGGGAGGAAGCGACCTCGCGGCGTTCGATCGGTCCACCCCGGCGGCCCGCATCTGCCTCGGCACTCTGGGAGCCGGCCATTCTGTTAATATAACGTAAAGATTTGTCGGTTCGGCCCGGGCTTCCTGCGTTTGAATACGAGAGCCGCCCGGACAGGAATGTCCCGCTCTCATCGCATATGTACATCCTCACCAGATGCCGCGCACCGCCATGACTTCTCTCCGACATGTACTTCTTATCATTCTGTGTGCCGTCCTCGTGGGCGCCTGCGACAGCGGGCCCGGCGTGGGGCCCGAGACCAATCCCGACGCTACCTCCATCGGTGACTACCTTGCCGGCCTCACTTACGACGCCGACGCGCTCCTGAACGTCCAGCCGAGCGACGCCGCCCGCACGCCCGTCGACACGACGACCACGACCGAGCAAGACGGCAACGTCGAGCGGGTCTGTACCCGAACCTCGTACAACCTGGAGAACAACTTCGAGGAGATTGCCATCCTGCGCCCCACCGCCGATGTCATCTGGCCGGGGTCGCTCGTGGAGGCCAACCAGTCGCTCCTCGACGGCCTGCCCGAGCCGGCCCGCTTTGACCGTTCGCCGGTCAAAATCCGCGTCGACCTCCCCGGGATCGGCGCCAACGGCACGAAGACGATCGAGCGCCCGGATGAGGCCAACGTGCAGACGGCCATCGACGAGGCCCTCGAGTGGTGGAACGCCAACGCCTACGAGGAGGGCTACGTCAACGCCTCCAGTTCGTCGAACCGCATCACGACGTCGTACTCCTCGACCCAGGCGTCGATGGACGTGGGCCTAAACGTGGCGTGGGCCACCGGCGACGTGCAGTCGCAGTTCAACTACGAGACGTCGGCGGAGCGGCGCGTGGTGATGTCGACGTACAAGCAGGCCTTCTACACGGTGACGTTCGTGCAGGAGAGCGGCGCGCAGCCCGAGGACGTCTTCGGCCCCGACGTGACGCTGGGGGACGTCCAAGCCGCCTTCGACAGCGACGCCCCACCCGCGTACGTCGCCTCGGTGACCTACGGGCGCATCATCATGTTTCGTATGGAGACGTCCTCGTCGTACACCTCGGCCGAGGTAGAGGCGGCCTTCCGGTATGCCGCCGGCTCCCAGGTCGATGGCGACATGGAGGCGCGCTACGAGGAGATTCTGGAGCGCTCGACGGTGGAGGTGATCACGCTGGGCGGGGATGCGGAAGCGGCCTCGGAGGCCGTCACGGCGCGCTCGGCGGGCGACCTGGAGCCCATCATCACGGGCGAGAATGCCGTCTACTCACGCGGCAATCCTGGCGTCCCCATCTCGTACGCCGTCAAGTACCTGAAGGACGACCAGCTCGCCAAGCTCGGCTACACGACCGAGTACACGGCCACCGAGTGTTCGTCGGTGCAGACGGCCAATACCATCACGGTCAATCTGAAGGAGTTCTTCGTCCGCAGCGACTGTGACGGCGGCCTCAATGGGGACGGTGAGTTCCAGTTTCGGGCCATCGTAAACGGAGGCGGCACCCGGGAGGGAGACTTCATTCGGGGACGTCCTGAGGTCGAGCTGGGCGACGGCGACCGCGTCGTGCTGAACGAGGAAGTCGTCTTCGACATGGAGCGACGCGACGGCAACCAGTTCGGCATCACGTTCTACAGCACGGAGTGGGATAGAGATGGCCTTCAGCGGAGGATCAAAGACTCCCGAATGGCCACCCTAAGCAACTCTAAGCGACACACGTTCGGGAGCACGGGGTGGAGCAACGTGCCCCCCGGCGACATCCGGATCGTCAACGGCGGTTCGGGCTGCCAGGCCGAACTGGTCTACTCGGTGGAGGTGATATAGCGGGGCGTAGTGCACCGTCCAGGTCGTCCCCGTTGGTCAGACAATTCTGCGCGCTGAACAACTGCCGCTCGCCCCCAGACGGAATCGTGCCAGGAACGGAGAGGCGTGGAGGAGAGCCGACATCTGTGAGCAAGGTCCGCGGGCGACCGATTCGGAATGTCGGAGCGAACGGCTACCCGGAGGACGACCCCGTGGGGGCCGAAATGGTCTCCAGGAGCCCCGAGGGAGCGGCGTCGAGAAAAGAAGTGGGACGCCGATCATAGCCGCGTTCACGCTTCGGGTAGGTGAGCACGAGGTGCCGTTCGGCCCGGGTCATGCCCACGTAGAGGAGCCGACGGCTCTCGCGCTGCTCTTCCGGGTCGCGGGCGAAAAAGGGAGGGAAGGCGTTGTCGTGCACGTCCATGCACACGACCCGCTCGAACTCGAGGCCTTTAGCGCTATGGTAGGTGGAAAGCGTCACCACGTCCTCGCCTCGTGGTGCCGTTTGTTCCCCCCAGAGCGCGAGATGGGTAAGCAGGTCCTCTAGCGCGTCGCTCTGGAGTGGGCGGTCGGTGTAGGGGGCGAAGAGGGCCTCCAGGCGGCGGGCGAGGCCGGGCTGCAACCCGGCGGAGACAGTGAGCAGCGCGTCCTCGTCGATGAGGGTGTAGAGCGCGTGGTGGCGCAGGCGGTCCGGCAAAGCCCGCGGAAGGAGAGAGCGCAAGTCGTCGCCCACCGGCGAGGCGCCACGCAGGGCCCATGTGTGGCCCACCTGAAGGAACGCCTGCGCGTCCGGCGACAGGGCTTCCGGCGCGGGGGATTCGTAGGTGAGGGCCGCGACGAGGAGGGGGAGGAGCGGCTCGTGGGCGAGGAGGCGGTGCTGCCGGGCCCGTTCCTCTTGCATCCGCTCCAGGATGCGCTGCTGGTCCTCGCAGTCCGCCAGGGCGCGGTGGGTGGTCTGTGTGGCATCGTCGAGGAGATGGGTGCGGAGGTGGCGCGCGGTGTAGCGACGGAGGTCGGGAAACAGCTCGTGGGCGGCGGGGAGGAGGTCGTACGTGGTGGTCCAGCGAGCGGCCGCGTCGTGCGTCTCCGCGAGGCGCCGGAGGACCCGAAAGTCGTAGCGCTGGCCGTTGTGGGCCACGAGGGGAGCAGTATCCACGAAATCGCAGAAATCGGCCCATACGTCCGCCTCGGGCCGGGCATCGTCGAAATCGGTAGTCGGGTCCAACCCACACACCTCCTGGAGGACGGAGTGCTCGTCGGTCGTGAGATCATCGGGGAGTTGCACGAGTTCGGAGAAGCGGTCCACGACCTCTCCGTTCCGTACCTTGAGAGCCCCAATCTCAGCGACGCGGCAATGGCGCGGGTCGGTGCTCGTGGCCTCAACGTCTACCATCACATACTCGGGGAAGAGTGGCTCGGCGGCCGAGGGACCGGTGGCAAGTTGCAGGAGCTTATGAAGGCGGACGGAGGGACTGTGGAATGTGCTCTCGGTATCCACCGTGTGCACGTCGTCCGGAGTCACGCCGAGAAGCGTTTGCTGATCGGGCGGCAGGGCGGCCTCAGGATCCAGCAGAAGAATTTGAGGGAGGCTGTCCTGTTCGGAAAGTGCCTCGGTGCGTTCGGCCCAGCGGAGGAAGGCCTCCAGGTCCGTCGTGAGCACCACGTCGTCGGCCCCAAGCGGGGGAATTCCGTCCTCGGCCGGTCGGGCGAAGAGGGCCTCCTGCATCTCGGGCAGAGGGGCGGGCGGGTCCGTCTCGAGGTCAAGCGTCCGCCGCACGAGTTGCCGCCAGAGCCGTGTGATCTGTGGCGTGCGGTGGTGCAGGAGGAGGCGCGGCGCATCCGGGGCGTCCCGCGCGTCGTGCCACCGTGCCAGGACGCCCGCAGCGGTCCGGATCGTGGAGAGGGCGGCGGGGTCAGTGAGGGCCCCGGCATGGCGACGAAGCAATTGAAGCGGATCGCCGAGTTGACGAAGGGCCTCGCGCGTAAAAGCGCCGATTTTGAGGTCGCCCTCCCGGCTCTTCTGTAGGAGGTTCGTAGTCGTGGCGTAGGTGCGATCGAGGCGGTCGGCGGCCTGCTGGAGCCCGGCGCTCCGGCGCGCCTGCTCGTTCGAGACGACGGTCTGGAAGACGGTCCACAGGCTTGCGTCTGGCAGGGCGCGTTCCCCGAAGTCGTGCAGTCGGGCCACCACGCCCTCCGGCAGCAGCTGATCCATCAACTCGGTCATGGGTGCGTCGAGCGGACGGTTGCGGCGGCGGGCGTCCACCACTCGGAGTAGCGCGTGAAGCTTGCGGGCTGGGGGCGTGTCGAGCAGGTCCTCGCTGCTGCTGGTGTCGCAGGCCATGCCGGCCTGCAGAAAGTCGCGCTCCAGCGCCTGTAAGCGACGGTTCCAGCGTGTGAGGACCGCCAGGTCGCTCCGGGCCGCCCCCTCGTCGATCCAGTCCTGAATTTGGCGAAGCACGTAGGCCCGCTCCTCCTCCGGGTCGTCGCAGGCTACCAGCCGCACCGGCTTTCGCCCCTCGTCCAGCGTGTGGATGGATCCGCGCTCTTTCAAGCGTTCGTCCCCGTCGAGGACCGTCTCGGCCACCGCGTAGATGGAGCGATTCGAGCGGTAATTGGTCGTCAGGACGTGTCGTGTGCCGCGGGCCTCGGCGCAGTTGAAGTGCTCAATGTAGCGGTGGATGTTTTGGGGGCGCGCCCCACGGAAGCGGTACACGGACTGGTCGTCGTCGGCCACGCAGTAGAGGTGGGTGCCCGCGTCGCCAAGGCGGCGGAGGATGTCGAATTGCACGGGATCGGTATCCTGAAACTCGTCGACGAGGACTGCCGCTGTGTTATCCACCAGTTCGGCACGCACGGCCGGGTGGGTGCGCAGCAGGTCGCGGGTCTTTACGAGGAGGTCGTCAAAATCGAGCGCGCCCCGCTCCGCGAGCATTTGGTTGTAGGCGTGGAGGCCTTCGGTGAGCCGTCCGGACACGGTGTCGATGCCGAGCTTAATGCGGCTGACGTGGGTTTTGACCTGTCGGTAGCTGCCCAGGTAGTTGCGCTCGCACCACTGCTCGTGGGCCTCGTACCACCGTTGCCAAAAGGCATCGGCCACCGTATCGTCCACCACAATGAAGTCGTCGGGGACACCGGCGGGGTCGGAATGGGCGCGGAGGGTCTCGTAGCAGAAGTGGTGAATGGTGCCGGCGCGTACGTGTTGCGCCTCCGGGCCCACGAGGGTGGTGAGCCGGTCGGTGAGTTGCCGGGCGGTCCGTCGTGTGAAGGTGACGAGGACGAGGTGGGAGGGGGAGAGGCCCTGATGGTCGATGAGGTAGGCCGCCCGGCACACGAGGACGCGTGTCTTGCCGGTGCCGGGGCCGGCCACCACGAGTTGGGGATTCATCGAAGCCGTGACGGCGGCCTCTTGGTCGGGGTTGAGGTCGGGCCAATCTCGCATCTCAGGCATCGGCAGAGGAGGAGCGTGCAGCAGGGGGCCATAGGCTGTGTGGATACAACGAACCGCCGCGGTCCATCAGTGGTTGTCGCGGACAAACGGAACGAAGCGGACCGGAGAGATTTGGCGTTTGCTCACCGTGCCGTTGTTCTTGGTCACGAGTGTGAGGTTTTGGGTGGTGTCCGCGGGGCCTACGGGCAATATCATCCGGCCGCCGTCGGCCAACTGGTCGATGAGCGGAGAGGGAATTTGTCGGGGCGCCGCCGTCACCACAATCACGTCGAATGGGGCGCGGGTGGGCCATCCCTTGTAGCCGTCACCGGTGCGCACGACCACGTTGTGGTACCCGAGGCGGCGGAGCCGTTTGGTCGCCGTGGCGGCAAGGTCAGGAACAATCTCGATGGTATAGACCGAGTCCACAACCTCTGCCAGGACGGCGGCCTGGTAGCCCGAGCCGGTACCAATTTCAAGGGCGCGGTCCGTCGAGTCGGGACTGACTAGTTCCGTCATGCGGGCCACGATATAGGGTTGTGAGATGGTCTGCTCATGGCCGATGGGGAGGGGGCGATCTGAGTAGACCAGTTCGGGCGGGTGATCGGGGGCAAACCGGTGGCGTGGTACCGACCGCATGGCTTGGAGGACGGCGGCGTTGGAGACGCTTCGGGCCGCAATCTGCTGCTCAACCATGCGATGGCGCAGCCGCTGATGCTCCCAGGAGGTATCGGGCGGAGGGGAGAGAAGGAGAAGGCTAAACACGAGGGCCAGCATGGAGATCACCCCTTGATTTTGGCGACTCTCCCGAAGAATAGCTTCAACGACCCAATGCCCAGCCGCGTTCTCGCGTGTAAAGAGGGCTTTGGGGAGAAGAAATGTCCCATGCTATATTTGCGTTCCACGAAAGAGATCCCAACAGCACCTGCTTGCCCCAGACGCATGGGAGGCCGGATGTGGAGGAGGAATAGATTCGTCGACCTACGGACTGACGACCCACACCTCGTGAGGAGTCCCAATTTCCCCTTTCAGTCTCTCCACGCGCACTCGGGTCTCATCCGCACTCAAATTCCGGGCACGGATGGGGGGCTCAGTCGTCGTGTCTTAGTGGCTTCGAGGCCCATCCAGTACATCGGAAAAAGAACCGCTCAGGCTCCAGTAGACCACGAAAACAGCACGTCCGAGAACAACTGCACTTTTCGGAGCGTCGATCCCCTGCCGTCCCATGCAAGTTTTCGACTGTCCACGAAACCGGGGTGGTTCCAGGGCCGCTCTGCGCTGTCCATATTGTAAATCCCGCCCGCAGCCATGAATACGCGACTGCTATTTGTGCTAACGGCCATTGTCGCCGTGATGCCGACGGCGGGCATCGCGCAGACTTCTTCGCTCGTCGTGGAGTTCGAGACGGGACCGGTGTGGCAAAGCTACAACGAAGTCGAAATCCCGAATGATGGAACAGCGACCCGGTTCTCACTGGTGGACTTGGCCGGAACCGGGCCATGGCCCGCGGGCCGACTTGATGTCACGTGGAATGTGAGGGAGCGACACGCGCTTCGGGCCTTGTTCGCTCCTCTCACGTTCACGGAGACGGGCGTGCCGGATCAACCCCTCTTCTTTGCGGGGGCCGGCTACGATCCAGGCCGTGCGACGGATGTGACGTATACATTCAATTCCTATCGTTTGTCCTACCGATACCGTGTGTATGACGCGGAACGAACGCGCGCCTGGATCGGCGTTACAGCAAAGCTTCGGGATGCTGTTGTCGAGCTTGAACAGGGGGCCACGACAAGTCGGAAGACCGACGTTGGATTTGTGCCGTTGCTCCACCTTGCAGGTGAGTGGCATTTTGCTCCTCCGTGGAGTCTGGCTCTCACTGCCGACGCGCTCGCTGGGGGACCCGGTCGAGCCATCGATGCCGCCTTGACGATTCGCTACGACCTCGACCAACGGTGGACCGTCAATGCAGGATATCGGACCCTGGAGGGCGGTGCGGACGTGACCGAAGTCTACAACTTTACGTGGCTGCACTACCCGGTCGTTTCCGTATCTCGAAGCTTCTAAAAGGTCTGCGTGGCCGTTCCGAGAGACGCGACGTTCTCTTTCATGCAGGGGGACGGGAGTTGGCGGTTCCAACCTTATTCTAACTCCCTCGATTTCCTTCAACACCAAGGGGGCATCCTGAACAAAAAACGCCTCCGAGAACGTCGTATGACGGCGCTCAGAGGCGTTTTGTAGCTGTCGCTTGGTGCCCGAGAGAGGACTCGAACCTCCACGGCCTGTAACGGCCACATGGCCCTCAACCATGCGCGTCTACCAATTCCGCCACTCGGGCAAGACACTATTGAAAAGTTGGGGTACGAATGTCGAGTGCGGATTGGATGTTTCTGGGGGCGCACATCGGCACTCGCAATGGTGGTGACCCCGGCAGGATTCGAACCTGCGACTCACGGATTAAAAGTCCGTTGCTCTGCCAGGCTGAGCTACGAGGTCGGCGCTTGCGGGAAGTCGACCGCAAGACACCTCTATGTATGCTGCCTCGCCGCATCTGTTCAAGGGCGGGGGCGTGAAGCGTTCGTGAGGCTCGCCAGCCGTGGGCGCACGAGTGCGGGCGAGAGGCGGCGTGCGGCGAGAGAGGGCGCTTCGTCGCCTTCTGCGGGTGGATGAGAGGGAGGAAAGGGAGGGAAGCGGTGGTGTGCTCGGTCGCCGCTCTGGCGGTGGATGGTAGTAAAAAACGGGCGAAACGGTCGTAAATCGGCGGGATGTCGGCTTCGGTGGGCGAACGGGCGGTGCCCCTCGGTGTAGCCCAGGAGCGCTGTATTTTCGCCTGTCAGCGCACCAGCCAGCGGGGTCGCTATGAGTTCGCTTTACAAGAAACGGGGCATCTACTACTATCAGGGCACAGATGAGGACGGAAACCGCATTCAGGAGGATGAGGAGTAAAACTTTCAGTTTAAAGGTTCCAGTTCACTTTCCAGTCATCGATTTGGCGGTAGGTCCGGAGAGCCATCGTCTCAGATCCCTGGGTAGAGAATCCGATGCCTTCGCCCCGTGGGTTCAGTGTCCGTACCATCTCATCGAGGGGAATTTTCACTGCCAGGATCCGAAAGTCATCCTCGTCCAACAGACGAACCGTTAGGAAATACGATGAGCTCAAGTCTGAGCGCCAAGCATTTTGGAGAGGGTCTGGATAGCCCTCGATTCGGAGCTTATACTTAATCTTTCCTGTGCTGTAGTCCGGTGTCCCATCGGGGCTTCGCTTGGGAACCCACTTGGTTGCAAGATGAAACGTCGCGTCGAGTGTCCGCACCTGGTTCGCAGGCCAGTAAAGTGGATCGCTGAATTTTTGGGCGGTCGCTTGCAACTGGTGCTGCCCTTCCTGGACCGCCTGGTATGAAAAGTATCCGACCATCCCGAGACCAAGAAAGAGCGCGACCGCTGTCAGAAATGCGGCTGCCGCCGTCGGTCCACTTGGAGGAAGCACATGGTCCCTCCATCCCGAAATTTGTTGAATCGAAAACCACTTGCCAGAAGGATCCTCTGTGTCCGACTCCGTCTCTGGGGGAGAGCCGGCAGGGAGAGATTCGGGGACATCGCCGTTTCGGCCATCCATGTCGTCACCCTGCATTGCGTCCGAGATATGTACGAGGTTACAGAAATGACTGCATGGCTTCCCTTTAGGCTATCCTTTGGACCATTGCGATAGCCCTGGGCGGCGGAGACGCAGTGACTTTTCGCCTACTCCACGGGGTGTGATGCTGTAGGGCGGGGGGACCGTCCTGGGTCGGTAGGTCCTGCCAGTAAGGACTGATCTCAGGCCCGAAAAAACTCGCTGCTGCCCGACATCCGGCGATCGCCCAGAATGCTGTGGGCGGCAAGGTTTTGGGGTGCTGAGGATTCACCTGTTCGAAAGGCGCCAGGCACTCAGGACGTTGCTCTGGATCCTTTAGAAGAGAGGGCCCGATCAGAGCGTCTCCTCGCGTGTACTAGGGGAAGATTCCTCCACGGCTCCTTTCGGTGCACCCGGCGACGGTAAGTAAGCGCTGAAGATGTAATCACATTGCTCATTAAGTGAATGGAGAGTGAATTGTTCCGGTCTGGGTGGGCGAGCTGCGGGCGCCCCCCGGCGGCGAGGACGACGTGGTAGGAATCCTTGGGGCAAAACGGGAGCATTTTCGCTCAATCGGTGCCAGCTTGTGCCCGGCAATTCCTCTGCTCGGATGGTCCGTTCCTCCCGTCGACCCCGAATGCGAGCAAGATGATTCCCGATCGATAACGCGAAGGCAGATGCATCGAGTTCTCATTTCCGGGCGTGCTTTCGTACCATGGCTCTCCGGGAAAAATTCTCCTCCTCCGTCCGCTCAGAAAATCCTTTAAGCTATGTCTTCTCTGCCGTCAGTAGGGATTCCGATGACATCTTCGTATGGGGGGTGGAGACGGGCCCTCCTTCTTGGCTTTGCGGTGGTGTTGAGCGTCCAGCCCGCCGCTGCGCAGTCCTCGCCCGTGGGGGCGGAGGCGAGCGCGAAAAAAATTGCGGGAGGCTTTGAGTTTACCGAGGGTCCCCTTTGGTATCGGGGGCGGCTGCTTTTCACTGATATTCCGGCCAGTACGGTCTACGAGTGGAGTCCCGAGGATAGCACCGGGGTGTTTCTTCGCCCGTCGGGACGTGCCAATGGCCTCGCAGTGGATCCGCAGGGACGCCTGCTGCTGGCACAGCACGACGGGCAAGTGGGGCGTCTGACGCCTGAAGGGACCGTTGAAGCGCTGATCCGGTCGTATCAGGGCAGACGTCTCAATAGTCCCAACGACCTGACCGTGGCCGATGAGGGAACGATTTACTTTACAGATCCGCCCTACGGCGTCTCAGATGAGGTGCGGGAACTGGACTTTTCGGGCGTCTATCGTCTCGGTCCAGACGGGCGCTTGACCCTGCTTACGAAGGCCTTCTCCCGGCCTAACGGGATTTGCCTGTCGCCCGACGGGGCGGTCCTGTACGTCAACGACTCGGCCGAGACTCTCATCCGGGCCTACGACGTGACGGAGTCGGGCACCCTGACGAACGGGCGGGTATTCGCGACCCCGGAGGCTGATGCCGACGGAACGACCGACGGCATGGCGGTGGATGTGAATGGCAATCTCTACACCACGGGGCCCGGGGGCGTCTGGGTCTATAGCCCCGACGGGGCCCTGCTCGACCGCATCTCGGTTCCGGTCCCGCCCACGAATGTCACCTTTGGTGGGCGGGATCACGCGACGCTCTTTATCACGGCCCAGACCCACGTGTACCGCGTGCCCACTCGCATTCCGGGGGCGCAGTACCGCGAATGAAGGACGCCCCTTTTTCGAATCGACGTTTGCATTCAATCCCCCGCAGACACTCATGCACGTACTCGTAATTGGGGGCACTGGGACGATTGGCAGTGCCGTAGTTAACCTCCTGACAGATTCATGCGACGTAACGGTTGCCGGGCACACGAGCGGGGAGGTCCAGGTGGACCTCGCGCGTGCCGAGTCGATCCGACAGCTCTACGACGCCGTGGGCCCCGTGGACGCTGTACTGTCCTGTGCGGGCGAGGCGGCGTTTGGGGCCCTTCCCGATCTGAGTGACGATGACTTTTCTAAGAGTCTGTCCAACAAACTCATGGGGCAGGTCAATCTCGTGCGTCATGGTCTCGATGCGGTGCGGGATGGGGGTGTGTTCACACTTACGAGCGGTGTGCTGAGTCAGGAGCCCATGCCCGGCAGCGCGGCTATCAGTCTCGTCAACGCCGGCATCGAGGGGTTCGTGCGGGCCGCCGCGCTGGAAATGCCACGCGATCTCCGGGTGAATGCGGTGAGCCCGCCCTGGGTTGCGGAAACCCTGGAGGCGATGGGGAAAGACCCAGAGGGGGGACTTCCGGCCGCGATGGTGGCCAAGGCCTACCGAGAGAGCCTGGAGGGGGACATGACAGGGACCACGATCGATGCGCGGGAGAGGGCTTAGTTCGGGGGCGATTTCGCTGGGGGATCATGTCCCTTGCACATAATTCCGGTAGGGGATTGGTTTGAGGCGTTGCGGAAAGGCTTGGGGGGAATACCAGCTATTTCCTATACTACGCGTGTATTAACGCCGTCGTCCTCTCCGCCTGCGGCGATGTGCTGCCGCTCCCACCTGCTTTTATCTGCTTTGTCTGTTATGAGTCGTCGTTTTCTGCTGGGCATCATTGTGCCGCTGCTTGCCATGGGGGCTTTGGGGTGCCAATCCTCCCCGGAGGCCCCTAGCTCCACCCCCCCAACCAGCATCGATGGGGTGGGCGAGCCGAGCTGGGTGGAGGGCACCACCGTGTACGAGGTCTTTATCCCCGACGCATCGGAAGAGGGCACCTTCCGGGGCCTCATTGGGCGCCTCGACGAAATTCAGGACATGGGCGTCAATACACTCTGGCTCATGCCCATTCATCCCATTGGGGAAGAGCGACGGAAGGACGACATCGGACCGCTTGGATCCCCGTATTCGATCCAGGACTACTACGACGTCAACCCCAACTACGGCACCAAGGAAGACTTCCAGGCCCTCGTCGATTCGGTTCATGCCCGCGACATGCACATTATTATTGACCTGGTGGCCAACCACACGGCCTGGGACCATCCGTGGCTGGAGGACCACCCCGACATGTACACCGACGGCCCCATCAATGGCTTCACGGTCCCGGTGCTCAATGGAGACACCACTGATTGGACGGACGTCGTGGAGCTGGACTTCGACAACCCTCGGACGCGGCAAGAGATGATCGACATCATGCAGTATTGGGTGCGGGAGTTCAACATCGACGGCTACCGCTGCGACGTGGCCCACGCCGTGCCCCTCGACTTTTGGGAGAATGCGATCGACTCCGTGGAGACGCACAAGGAGGTGTTCATGCTGGCCGAGGCGGCCGAGGCGGAGATGCACGAGGTAGGCTTTGACCAGACCTACGCTTGGCCGTTTTACGGAGCCCTGAAACGGGTGTGGGAACAGGACGCGCCGGTACATACGCTCGCGACACAGGTGGACACAACGCTCTCAAACCTTCCGGGGGCGGGGGAGCGCCTGCGCTTTACCACCAACCACGATGAGACGATGTGGGACGCGCCGCCGCCGGCCCTTTTTGGGGGGCTAGAAGGATCGCAAGCGGCCTTCGTGCTGGCCACGAGCATGCCAGGGGCTCCGCTCGTTTATAATGGCCAGGAGTTGGGCGTCACGGATTCCGTCTCCTTCTTCGACCGCACGCCTTACGACTGGGCACAGGATCCGCCGATCAGGACCTTCTATCGGGACTACCTCACGTTCTACCGCAACAGCCCGGCCCTCCAACGTGGGGACCTGACGGTGCGCACGCCGAAGGCGGAGGACGTGCTCATCTACGAACGGGCGACGGACGAGCAAACAGTGGTCATCGCGGTGAATGTGCGCGACGTGCTGACGCAAGTGCGCGTTCCGGACGCTTATGACCAGGAAACCCTCACCGATGTACGGACAGGCGAGTCAGTCGGAGGCAAAGCGTTGACGATGGACGCCTACGACTACCGAATCCTGCGGGTGGAAGAGTGAGAGCGTGGAGACACGCGAATTGAAGCGGGGGTGTGGTCTTCTGAGGGATGGACCGTGGCGGGGACGGTGTTTGGTCGTGATGCTTTCTGTGCTCTCCGTCCGCTGCACTCATGGTGCCTCCCGACGACACTGAGGACACCCCCGACCGTGAGGTGGCATCGGCGGCCGCCTCCCCGCTCGTGGACCTCGATCTCTGGCTTCTTTTTGCCGTCACCCTAGTAGGGGTCGGCAATGTCTCCAGCGTATCGCCCGCCTTTCCGCAGGTCGTGGAGGTGTTCGGCATCTCGCGGGCCGAGGTGGGCTGGGTGGTCACAGCCTATTCGCTGCCCGGCGTTCTCAGCGCGCCGCTCGCTGGCATTGGGGCCGACCGACTCGGACGGAAACGGGTATTGGTGCCTACGCTGTTCGTCTTTGGGATTGCCGGTGGGGCCTGTGCGCTGGCGCGCTCGTTTCCCGTTCTGCTCGGGCTGCGGGCGGCGCAGGGCCTCGCGGCGGCGCCTCTCGTGGGGCTCGCCATCACGATCATCGGCGACCGGTACGAGGGCACGACCCGTGCTACAGCGGTCGGGTACAACGCCACGGCCCTCAACGTGGGCACGGCGGCGTACCCAGCCATTGGAGGAGTTCTGGCGGCCATTGCGTGGTACGTGCCGTTTGCGCTGCCCCTTTTGGCCCTGCCCGTGGGGGCGGCGGTGGTGTGGCGACTGGAGGCCCCGGCGGTGGACCGTCAGGGGGAGGCGGAGAGGTTTGGGGGATACCTGAGAAAAGTGGTGGGACGACTGCGAGACCGCCGTGTATTTGGGCTTCTGGTCGTCAACTTCGGCATTTTCATACTCATCTTCGGGGCTTTTCTCACGTACGTTCCCGAGCTGCTCGAGACCCAATTTGGCGCCGCTTCCGTCGCGGCAGGGGCCGTGTTGGCCGTGGCGTCGGTATCCAGCGCCCTCGTAGCCACACAGCTCGGGCGTCTCACCACGTGGGTCGCGCCCCGCCGGCTCATTCAGGGCTCACTCCTCATCGATGGGGTAGCACTTGTGCTCATGCCCCTCGCGCCCAATGTGTGGGGCGTGGGGGCGGCGTCGCTGCTCTATGGGGTGGCACAGGGCCTCAACCAACCCGCGCTGCAGACCCGTCTCACGGAACTGTCGTCGGAATCCTCACGGGGCATCATTCTGTCGCTGAACGGCACGGTCCTGCGTCTCGGGCAGGCCGTCGGCCCGCTTCTACTGGGACTTGCTCTCGTCTGGGGAGACATTGAAACGGTGTTCTACACGGCGGCAGCGATTGCACTGGTCGTAGGGATAGGAGCAGTGAGTCTCCTTGGGACCGAATAACGTCGTCCCCTCGTGTTCCCGATGGGTACCGCCGTCGTCTTGCGCGGCGATGTGGCGTGCGTGGGCACGCACCGCCGTGGAGCCCCCGGGCTACTCCTGGGAATGTTCGGGCCACTACTTCGAGGCCACCTTCTCCTGCGCCCGCTGGAGAGCGGCCCGCGCGTTCACGATGGCCCCGGTATCGGAGAGCGTGCCGAACGGTACGGGGGCTCCGCCACCGGGCGGATTCACCATCTGGTCCGGATAGCGCGTGGCCGTGTCGAGGATGATGGAGCGCACCTCGGCGGCCGAGAGGGAAGGATAATAGGCCATCATGAGAGCGGCCAGTCCACTCACCATCGGGGCGGCCATGCTCGTGCCGTCGTTCCGCTCATACTTGTTCTGGGGGACGGTGGAGTAGATCGACTGGCCGGGGGCGAAGACATCCACCCGCTCGGCCCCGTAGTTGCTGAATGGAGCGGCCAATTGCTTGTCACCTTTCCAGGACGAGGCCCCGACCTCAATCCACCGCCGCGCCTGGCCGCCGTCCTGGTAGTAGGGAGAGGGAAAGTTCTCGGTCGAGTCCACGTTGGCCCCGTCGTTGCCGGCGGCGTGCACCATGAGGACCCCCATCGAGTCGGCGTACTGCACGGCGGCGTCCACGACGTCCTTGTGGGGCGAGTAGGACTTGCCAAAGCTCATGTTAATGACGTCGGCCCCGTTGTCGACGGCGTAGCGGATGGCGTTGGCCACGTCCTTGTCGCGCTCGTCGCCGTTGGGGACGGTGCGGACGGACATAAGCTGGACCCCACGAGCGATCCCTTTGATGCCGAGGCCGTTCTGTCGCGTGGCCCCGATAATTCCGGCGACGTGCGTGCCGTGCGAGGCATCGGGGCCCACCACGTCGTTGTTGCCGTACTGGCGCTCGGTTTTGTCGGAATAGTCGTCCCCCACTTTAGGACGCGGGTTGAAGTCCGGATTGTAGTTATACTCCACCTGCCGTCGGAGCTGATCCTTGTAGTCCCGCAGGTCGGAGGGCGTAAGGCCCTGGTCATAGAAGTACTGGAGGGTCTTCTTGGCCCGACGCACGTCCTGGCTGGGACTCGAGACGTCGCGGATTGAGGCCTGCGTGAGGGTGTCCGTCTCCAGGTGGGTTCTCAGAATTTGGGCCGACGTTTCAACGGCAGTCTGGGCCTGCCGCACCCGCTTGAGACGCCGCTCAGCCTGCTGGCGCTTCTTCTGAAACGTGCCCTTGATGTCCTGGTAGCGCTGGTACTGCGCTCGCTCGTCGGGGGCCACTGCCGCCGAGTCGACGCCCTGGAAGCGCGCGCGGAGGTCGACGTAGATGCGCGTGAGCTCATACGTGTCCTGGTTGACATTCTGGCCGTCCGGTCCTCCGATGAAGTTCCAGCCGTGCACGTCGTCGACGTAGCCGTTGTCGTCGTCGTCCACCCCGTTGCCCGGCACCTCGTCGGCGTTGGTCCAGGCTTCTGCTGTAAGGTCCTCGTGGTCAATGTCGATGCCCGAGTCGATGATGGCGACCTGCACGGTGTCGCGGGGCGCGTGGCCCCGTAGCACGGACCGGTAGGCCGCCCGGGTGTCGAGGCCGGGGCCACTGCGCGGCACGCGGTCAAGGTGATACCAGTCCTCCGGGGCGGTTGACGGCGCCGGGGCGGTTGACGCGTCCGCGTCCGGCTCGCCCGGGCGAGGGGATTCCGAGGCCGGCGTCTCAGTGGCAGACGTCGTTGTCGTCGTGTCGGGAGAGGAGGACGCGGGGGCCGTGGTGGAGCGGCTCCCGGAGCAGCCCACCAGGAGGAGCGCGACGAGCAGGGGGAGAAGCGTAAAGACCTGTTTCATCAAAGTGGGGTGCTGTGGGAAGGAGAGCGAGGGGCAGGGTTACGCCACGACGGGGCCCTGCAGGTCACGCTGAAGTTTGGGGGAGGGGCCCAGGTGTTCGTCCCGAAATCCGCCCAGGTCGTCGATCGTCTCGTCCGAGAGGCGCTCCACGAGGGCATCAACGGCCGGGCCGCCCATGAGGAGGGGAAGGTGGGTGAGTATCATCTCGGTGCCCATACAGTGGGCCATCACCTGGTACTCCGCAAGCTCCTGCCGTGGTGTGTCGTGTACCACGCAGTGGCGCGTCCAGTCGCTCGGATCCGGCGATTCGGCGTCCAGAAGCCGGCCGGCGCGCTCGGCCAGGTTCACGTGCTCGGCCAAGTAGGCCCGGCACCGCCGCGTTGAGAGATCCGAAAAAGACTGCCGCATGGTGGCGTGGCAGTCCATGCACAGTGCGTACTCGAAGACGGTCTCCTGCACGTCGTACGCCTCGTACTGGCGGTAGCCCTTCTCGATCAGGTACTCGGTCTCCCCGTCCAGTAGCGGCCGGTCGCAAGCGAGACACGTGGACATGGGCTCCTCGGTCTCGATCGAATAGAACGACTTGGGAATCGGGATGCGTTCGGGGCGCACAGAAAGAGCAAGGTGGGTGGGAAAGCGCGCGAGCACGCCGTTTGGAGAAAGCGCGACGATTCACTTGTAAATGCGAGTCCCTGGGAGGTTCGGGGGCTGGACCCGCAAAGAGAACACTTCGTGCAACTTCTTCAACCGAGTCCTCCATAGGTGTCCCATATTCTCATGACTGACTACCGCCGCGGCTTTGAGAGCCTACAGCACGAGGTTTACGAGCCGGCGCTTCCGGTGGAGGGGGATTTGCCAGACTGGCTGACGGGCACCCTTCTCCGCAACGGTCCCGCACAGTTCGGTGTGGGGGACCAGGCTTACAACCACTGGTTCGATGGGCACGCCATGCTCCACGCGTTCCGGATGGTGGATGGCACGGTTGAGTACCGCAATCGCTTCGTCGCGTCGAAGAGTCGGCAGGAAGCCCTCCGACAGGGAGAGATCGTCCGGTCCGAGTTCGCAACGGATCCCTGTATGTCGATTTTTGGTCGGGTGATGAGTATGTTCGACCCGCAGCCGACGGACAATGCCAGCATCAACGTCGCCCGCCTTGACGACGCCTACGTCGCTCTTACCGAGACGCCCCTCCCGGTGCGGTTCGATCCAGAGACGCTGGAAACCGCGGGCGTGGTGGCGTTCGAGGACGACATTGATGTGGATACCTCGACGGCTCATCCCCACGTGGAGCCCGAGACGGGACGCACCCTCTCATATGCGGCATCGTTCGGACGCCCGTCCGAGTACAAGATCCTTGGGGTACCGCCGGGCGAGGCCACGCGGAAGGTCGTGGCGCGTCTCAACGTGGACCGTCCTAGCTACATGCACAGCTTTGGGATGACGGAGCGGTACGTGATCCTCTCCGAGTGGCCGCTGGTGGTGAACCCGCTGGATCTGCTTCTCCGGGGGAAGCCCTTCATCGAAAACTTCGAGTGGCAGCCCGAGCGCGGGACCCGCTTCCGCGTCTTGCGCAAGTCCGATGGGGCGGAGGTGGCCACGTGCCCGGCTGATCCGGCATTTGGATTTCACCACGTCAACGCGTTTGAACGGGGTGACGAGGTGGTCTGCGACATCGTGACCTACCCCGACGCGTCCATCATCGACGACCTGTACCTCGATCGTCTCCGGAGCGATGCCCCTACGCCCGGGACCGGTTACCTTCACCGCTACCGACTGCCTCTCGACGGGGGATCGGCACCCTCGACCCTGCAGAGCGAGGAGCGCATAGAGCTGCCCCGGATTCACGACGGGCACGCCACCTCGCAGCCGTACCGGTTCGTCTATGGGGTTGGGACCCACACGCCAGGCAATTTTACCGATCAACTTGTGAGGATGAACGTGGAGACCGGCACCGTCCAGACCTGGCACCAAGACGGCACCTATCCTGGGGAGCCGGTCTTCGTGCCGCGGCCGGGTGGCACCGACGAGGGCGACGGCGTGGTGCTGTCCGTCGTGCTCCACCCGACGGAGGAGCGTTCGTTCTTGCTCGTGCTCGACGCGGACTCCTGGACCGAGCGAGCGCGTGCGACGGTGCCCCACGCCGTTCCGTTCGGCTTTCACGGCCAGTTTTTTGGAGCGCCCACCCGTGATTCCTGATCGTTGCGGCCCCGTTAAACTCTGCCGCAGGGCGTGTCGAGTTGATTACGATCCACCCGAACCACGTCTTCGACCGGGTAGGTTCCTGAAGTCATCTTCCTTTCTTTCGGAACCGTCCCGTCGCGCCGTGGTCCCCGATTTCTTGTTACCCGAGTGGGTGCCCAACGCCCATCCACTCATCGTACACTTTCCCATCGCGCTCATTTTCGTGGCCGCGGCGGCCGATGCGCTGGCCCTTTGGCTGGGGGAGCGGTGGGCCACCGGGCGGGAGGTGGCAACCGGCCTGTACGCCGCGACCGGTCTGAGTGCTATCGTGAGCTACTACAGCGGCACTTGGGCGGTCGGGACGGTCACCATTGCCACCCCGGAGGCGGCCCAAACGCTCTCCACGCATGCCTCATGGGCGTGGTACACGATGATCACCACGGCAGGGTACGCGGCGGTGCGGGCCGTGGGGCTGTTCGTGCCGGCGGTGCGCTCCCGGCGCCTCCTCCACGTGCTTTTCTTTGTGGTGGGAGTGGGCATGCTCTTCCCGCTCTCCAAAACCGGCGAAAACGGTGGCGAAATGGTGTACCGGCGGGGGGTGGGAGTGACACAGACCCAGGAACTGCCCGACGATCCCTCAACGGCAGGTCCCGACTCGACGCGACAAGACACGGCGCAGGCGCCCCGCTGATACAGCCCGCGCGGTGCCTAAAACGCCGCGAGGTCCCGTGCGGCCTCCAGAATGCCTTCGTCGCTCGGCAGTACGGCCCGTTCCAGGGAGTGGGCGAAGGGAATGGGCGAAAAGTCGCCCGCGACGCGGCGGATGGGGGCATCGAGGTGTTTGAACGCGTCGTCCCCGATCCGTGCACAGATCTCGGCACCGAAGCCGATGAACTCGTGGTCCTCGTAGACCACGAGCACGCGATTCGTCTTTTTCACCGATTCCAGGATCGTTTCCGAATCGAGGGGCATGATGGTGCGAAGATCCACGACTTCCACGTCTACGCCCTCGTCCTCAAGCTCTTTCGCTGCGTTGAGGGACTTCTGTGTCATCATGCCGTAGGTGACGATCGTCATGTCCGACCCCTCCCGGGCAATGCGTGCCTCGCCGAACGGCAGTGTGTAGTGCTCCGGCGGCGTGGGCGTGCGGGCTGAGGCGGCGCGGTAGAGCGCCTTGTGCTCGAGAAAGAGCACGGGATCCTCTGAGCGGATGGCCGTGGCCAGGAGGCCCTTCGCGTCCGCGGCGGTGGAGGGGAGGGCCACCTTGAGGCCGGGGGTGTGTCCAAAGATGGACTCGATGTTCTGCGAGTGGCAGAGGCCCCCGTGGATGTAACCCCCACAGGGCACGCGGATCACCATGGGACAACTCCAGTCGCCGTTGGAGCGGTAGCGGAAGGGGGCCACCTGATTGCGCAACTGCTGCATCGCCGGCCAGATATAGTCGGCAAACTGGATCTCCACCACCGGCGTGAAGCCGCTCGCCGCGTAGCCCACCGCGGTGCCAACGATGGAGCCCTCCGCCAGGGGCGAGTTGAAGCAGCGGTCCTTGCCAAACTCGGCGGTCAGTTCCTTCGTCGCGGTAAAGACCCCGCCCTTGTCACCGGCCACGTCCTCGCCGTAGACGATGATCGACTCGTCGCGCGCCATCTCCTCCTTGAGCGTGCGGTTGATCGCGTCGACCATCACCATCGGCTCCGCGTCCGCGTCGATGTCGGCCTCCGAGTTGTAATCGATGTCGAGGTCGCCCTCGAAGAAGACATGGTCAGTGGCCGTTTCGGGCACGGGATCGTCCTGCTGTTTGGCCCATTCGGCGGCCTCGTCCACCTCCTCGTGCACCTCGCTTCGCATGGCTTCGACCTCGTCTTCCGTGACAAGGTCCGCGTCCACAAGCCGCTTCTCCAACCGGGCAATCGGGTCGATCTTGCGGTCGGCCTCTAGCTCGTCGGGGGTGCGGTATTTGGTGTGGTCGTCCGAGGAGGAGTGGGGAAGGAGGCGCACCACATCAGCCACGAGACAGACCGGCCCGTTGCCGTCGCGGATGTGCTGGATCGCGGCCTGCGCGGCGGAGGCGCTGGCGAAGAAGTCGGTGCCGTCCACCCGCATGCGACTGAGCCCTTCGTAGCCCGCGGTCAACTTGTACGGCGTGCCGCCGGCCGTCTGCTCGTCGATGGGCACACTGATGGCGTACTTGTTGTCCTGCACCAGGAAGAGGGCAGGGGCCTGCTCACGGGCCGCCCAGTTGAGGGCCTCGTGGAAGTCGCCCTGAGAGGTGGCCCCGTCGCCGCACGAGATGTATACGTAGTTGTTCTCCTCCCGCTGCTGGATGGCAAATCCGAAGCCCACGCCCGGATTAAACTGCGCGCCTACCGACGACGCCGTGGTCATTACGTTCAGGTGCTTTAACCCAAAGTGCTCGGGCATTTGGCGCCCACCGGAGTTGGGATCGTCGGCCTTGGCCAAGTGGGCAAGCAACGCCTCTCGCGGCGTCATGCCCAGCGAGAGCGCCATGCAGAGATCTCGATAGTAGAAGCAGAACCAGTCGTGTCCCGGCCCCTCCCCAGGGCGCGAGTACCGACTAATGGCCGACTGGACGGCCTCGTGCCCGGCGCACCCGATATGGAAGTGGCCCTTGCCCTGCTTCAGCAGTGTCATCATCTTCTCGTCGAGCCGCCGCGAGAGCATCATCGTCCGCAGCCGGTGCCGCAGGTCGTCGGGGTCAAAATCGGCAGTCGTCAGTTCGTCGATTTCGATCGACCCGTCCGACTCGATAGAGGGAATCTGGGGAATCGCGGCGTGGCCGTCCCCGTGCATCAAGTCATCCACGGGAATCTGCTCCTCAGTCGTCTTCTCAGCGGCTTCTCCATCGGCGGATGGCGCGCCGTCCGGCGCATTGGCCTCGGCGGCGTCCGCCGCCGTCGAGTCCGGAGAAGACGCTTCGGCGTCAAGGTCGGAGTCGTTCGTGTTTTGCATGGGAGGAAGAGCCATTGATCGAAGCCATCGGGAGGGCGGTGCGCCTCGGGGCAGTTGACGGGCCGGCGATCGGGGCACAACCGATCCGACGACCCATCCGAGCGCGATGCGCGACCGGCGAGAAAAGAACGTTCAACGCACACGTAAAGAACGGCCCTTTGCGGTGCCGGATCCGTCGGTCGAAAGCGCTTCCGAAACAAAGGCAAGAGCACAGGGGACGTGCTCAGTTGCGCTCGGATTCAGGGCCTATGAAAGCTCTCCCGACCCGAAAAGATTCAATCTCAGGGGGCGCACGTTCGAATTTTGGAACGAGGTGCACGTGCCCCTCGGGCGGCGGCCCATTTCCGGGTGTGGTGTGAGTCAGGCCGGTGTCGCCTCGCCTTCCAGGGCGTCCCGGTTCCAGTCTCCAAGATCAGCGGCCACTTCGTACGTATCCTGGAGAAAGGCAAGGAGCGCCGCGTCAGGATCGTCGGCCGTTCGCACGGCCTCGTAGGGGAGCACAAATTCGCCCATTTCGTCGAGGTAGTAGGCGGGCGCAGGCTGCACCGCGTGCTCGGGAAAGCTGTCCGGCTCTGGATAGGCGTACGAGTAGAACGCCGCCTCGCCCAGGCCTGTCCCCGGCCAGAACCCCGTGCTCGATAGCTCCTTCGAGTAGGCCTCCTCCATCACCCAATCGGGGCAGTTGGGCACGCCTCCGGGATGCCGCGGCGCGTCCCGACCGGAAAAGCGCGTAACGGCCAGGTCGAAAGCCCCCCAGAAGAAATGCACCGGGCTTACCTTGCCGGTAAATCGGGCACGGAAGGCGGTGAACACGCGGTCGGCCTGCACGAGGGCCCGCCAGAAGCGCCGAACCGTCTCGGCGTCATAGCTGGCGTGGCGTTCGTCCTCGGGAAACGGCTCGATGGGATCGGGCACCTCCACGGGCTTCGGGAAGATCTCGATCTCAAGGTCGAGGGCAGTAAGCGCGTCCATGAGCGTGTGGTAGAACGTGGCCACCGACATGGGCTCTAGGGGGAAGCCGTGCTCCTCACCGGCGGAAGTCGTGATGCGCAGCGCATGGTCAAAGAAATCGAAATCGAGGGCAAAGGTCCGCGGGCCGTACGGAATGGGGGAGGTGGTGAGGCCACGGGGCGTTACGTAGAGGGCCGATCCCCACGAGTGGTTGATCCACGGCCCACGCTCCAGCCGGACCTTACCCACGATCTGGGTCCACATGTGGAGCGTCTCGAAGGTCTCCTCCCAGTCGGCGAGTGGAGGAAGTTTGGGCCAGGCGGCACCACGGGCGTTTCGGTTTTGCGAGTCGGCAGACTGCTTCGGGACGCTGACCATGGGCGGATCGATATCTTTGGGGGGGAAACGGGACGGTCTGCCGAGGCTACGTTTGATGGATCTGCGGAGCGGGGCAGGGCGGCCTCGATCTCCGTACGCTTTTCCTCCGTCGACGGCGGAAGCACGAGGAGCGGGGCAGGTTCTCGTCGGTCGCAAAGCCCCGCCCGTCGGTTGCCAGTTCGAGGAGTCCCCGCCCAGTTCTTCGAAATATACAGACGTGAACTAGAACCGATCAAGCTGCGGGGCCGATTGAAGGCCTATGCTCCCGATCCGCTGTCGCAGGGCCCGCTCCCGTTGCGTGTCGGGCACGCCTCGATTGACGCTCTCCTTGACGAGGTGCATCCCGTGCACGCCGGCATAGAAAGCGACGTTCTCTTGTGGATCGCCGGCGACTGCCGTGGCCCAAAGGGAGGGCCTCGCCAGGAGGGATGAGGGCAGTGGAAAAGAGAGGGAGCGAATGAAAGAGTCGGAGGAATCGCCCACGAGGCCGGGAAATAAGGAAGTACTCAGGCGGCAGTAGTGCCTCCTGGCGTGTGGCCACCGGGAGGAGGCGGCGCGTATCGCCGCCCCCGCGGTCATCCTGGCGTGTCAGGGTCGGGTTTCAGCTACGCTTCCACAACTTCCGGTTCTGGTTCAGACTCGTAGGGAAGCTCAAACCAGAAGCGCGTGCCCCGACCCTTCGTGCTCTCCACGTGAATCTCCTCCCCGTGGGCCTGGAGAATCTGCTTCACGATACTCAGTCCCAGTCCGGTGCCGCCACTCTCGCGCGAGCGATCGGGGTCGACCCGGTAGAAGCGCTCAAAGATCCGATCGAGATGATCCTCGTCGATGCCCTGGCCGGTGTCGACGATCTCAATGCGCACCTTGTCGAGGCGTCGCTGCAGTCGACATCGCACCGACCCGCTGCCCGTGTACGCGATGCCATTCTCGATCAGATTGGTCAGCACCTGCCGGATGCGCGAGCGGTCGGCCCGAACAAAAAACTGGGGCACGTCGGCCTGTAGGTCGAGCCCCTTTTCCTCGGCTTTCGGGCGCAGCATTTCGGTCACCTCGTTCACCAGGTCCTTCAGGTCAAATACCGACCGGTTGATGAGGTCCTCGCGGTATTCGAGGCGCGCGATGTCGATGAGGTCGTTGAACAGGTTCTGGAGCCGGTTCAGGTTTGTAAGGGCCTTCTCGGCGTACATCTTCCGCTGGTCATCGTCAAGGCCCGGGGTGCCCAGAGCTTCCAGGTACCCGCTGATGGAGAAGATAGGGTTGCGAACCTCGTGGGAGACGTTCCCAATGAACTCGCTTTGGAGCCGAGTCATGCGCTCCAGTTCATCAATCTTCTCCCGGAACGCGTCGGAGGCCCGGTTCAGGCTCTCGGCGAGGTCCTGAAATTCGGCCGCGCGGGAGTCGACCCGAATCTTGCCCGCGAACTCGCCGTCCGCCACCCGCCGGGCCGTATCGCTAATACGGGTGAGGGGCGTGGTGACCTGGTAGGCCGCGATGAAGCTGCCGATGAGGGACAGCATGAGGGCCAGGATCATTCCCAGAACCAGCACGACCTGCGAGCGTCGGGCAAGGTTGTAGAGGGGCGGTGGGGGCTGGCCCACCTGTACAATTAGGTTGGCCGTGGGACGGTACAGGGTCGCCACGAAAAACGGTTCTCCTTCCGCGTTTTCCAGGTAAGTGAACCGCGCGCTTTCAGCCTCCATGGTGCGGAGGGCCGACACGTCGGCGAGGCTGTCGGCGGGGAGGGGGTGGGGCGTCTGCGCCGACGGCCGGTAGGTGGTGTCGGGGGTGACGAGGGCGATGCTCAGGTCACTGAGCTCCGTGAGGTTGTCCACGATTCGGTGCCGCCGCTCGGGGCTTGGCTCCTGGGCCACCTGCACCGCAATGCGATCGGCCTGATCCTGCAGCGTTTGCTGCATGGAGGTCCGCATCTCGCCCCGCAGCACGAGCACTACGTACAGGCCAACCCCCACCACGGCCACCCCCACGAACAGTGCGAACGTAAGCACCATCCAGGTCTGGGTGGAGGCCCGACGCGGGAGGAGGAAGTCCCAAATCGACCGGAAAACAGACATACGACGCCTACAAAAGACGACTCCCGCAAATCAACGCGAGCGGGGACGAAGCCTAAGCTTCGGCCGACTCTTCTTCCTGCACGAATCGGTAGCCCACACCCCGAACGGTCTGAATGTGCTTGGCAAAGTCCCCGAGCTTCTCCCGCAGGTTCTTGATGTGGGCGTCCACGGTGCGCTCGGTCACCATCATTGCATCCTTCCAGATGGTTTCGAGCAGTTGCTGCCGCGTGAAGGCCTTGCGGGGGTGTCGTACGAGGTAGCGGAGCAGCTCGAATTCAGTGAGGGTGAGCCCCAGGTCTTCACCGTTCAACTCGGCCCGGTACTCATCCTCGTAGATCTTGAGGCCGTCTACTTCGAGGATGCTGCTTTCCTCCACGCCGGAGCGTCGCAGAACGGCCTTCACGTGGGCCACGAGTACCTGCGGCGACACGGGCTTGGTGAGGTAGTCGTCGCCCCCAAGCATGAGCCCCTCGATCTGGTCCTCCTCCTCAGTCTTAGCGCTCAGAAAGACGATCGGAATCTCTTCGGTTTCCACGCGAGAGCGCAACTCTTTGCACACCTCGTAGCCGTCCACGCCGGGGAGCATGATGTCCAGAACGATTAGGTCCATGCTGCCCGAGGCTTTCTCAAGGGCTTCTTCGCCATCGAAGGCGGTGTGGACGGTGTATCCTTCTTCCTCAAGGAAATGGCCCACCACTTCAACGACGTCCTTTTCATCGTCGACAACGAGGACGTCAATGTCGCTGGGGTCTGCGGTAATTGGCATTGGTTAAAACGGGTTTTTGGATGAAAGAAGACTTATACTACTGTTTGGCTGGCATGGAAAAACGTCTACATCATCAGCCGAAGTTGTATGCAAAAGCCACATGACGGGATGCGGGTTGTTCGTCGTGGCTCGTCTTACAATTGTAACGATGTTGTGTGTCGGTCGGTCTCTTCGGGTGGTGGTACCGTCGAGGCAGAGTCGGGCGCTGGGGGGGAGACGTAGCGACGGGGCACTCGGGGGGACACCTTGCAGCAAATTTCGTACGGGATGGTCTCGCTCCACTGCGCCACGTCGTAGACGGTAGGGCCCGAGGGGCCGAAGAGCACAGCCTCGTCGCCAAGGGTGACTTGGTTTGCTGGGGGGTGCCCCGGCGGTCCAAGATCAATCATACACATATCCATGCAAATCGTGCCCACCACCGGGCACGTGGTGTCATTGATGCGCACGGAGGCGCGTCCCGAACAGAGGCGGGGGTAGCCGTCGCCATACCCGATGCCAAGAGTGGCAATGCGGGTGCGTCGGGGGGCTTGCCACTCGGCGCCGTACGAGATGGGAGTGCCCGCCGGCACCGTCTTGAGTTGCGTGACGCGGGCCTGAAGTTGCATGGCGGGGCGCAGATCAAGACGGGCGGCCAGTTCCGATGTGGCCGCCAGCCCGTAGAGAGCGATACCGCTCCGGACGAGGGACGGTGAAAAGTTGAGGGCCGACTCCCCGAGCGTCAAGAGAGCCCCAGTGTTCGCAGCGTGCACGTGCTGCACCTCTGTGCCGTGTTCCGCCACCACCGCCTCAAACCGCTCCAGTTGGGTGTGGGCAAAGGAACTGCCGGGTGCGTCTGCGGTCGCGAAGTGGGTCCAAAGACCGGCTAGGGTGACCCCCGACGCATCGTTCAGGCGCGACAGGACGGCAGGTGCATCGTCCGGAGACAGTCCGAGGCGGCCCATGCCCGTGTCGACCAACACATGGACCCGGAGCGGGGCCCGCGGACGGGCATGATGCACCACGGCCGCGGCCACGTCGGCCGACGGCACCGTAACGTCCAGATTGTGCTCTGCGTACCGGGGCAGTTGGGCGGGAGCCGGGGCGCCGAGCACGAGGATGCGAGCGGTGTGGCCGGCTTCACGGAGGCGAATGCCCTCTGCCAGCCGGGCCACCCCAAAGTACTCGATCCCTTCGTGGGCCAGCGCTCGGGCAACCGGGCAGATTCCGTGGCCGTACGCGTCCGCCTTGACCACCGCCATCAGTTCCGCCTCCCTGGCCTGATCTCGAAGCACCCGGGCGTTGTGGCGAACCGCCCCCAAGTCGACGGTAGCGGTTACCGGGGAGAAATTGGCGCGGTCGGATGACGGGTCGATGGCGAACGGGGCTCGCTGTGCGAGACGACGAAGATCGGCAAGCCTATGGTAGACACCTGTTCGGCGGATGGTTCCCGGATTGGAGGCGGCCCGGGGAATAAGCCGGAGGCCTCGCCGTTCCGAAAACCTGGCTCCGCCACGGCGGTTGGGGAATCCGTCCCGTCTGTCATACACTGTGAACTTCCCAGCTGTATCCCCAGGCGGTCTCTGGCTGCCCGACGTTGCTTCTAGTCACTCATTTCCCTCTCAGCGATGCGTCGCACCATATTCGTCCTCACCCTTATTCTCGTTGGTTCCGGGGCGATGGGCCTTGCCCAGGCACAAGAACCACCTGCATTAACCCTGGAAAATATTCACGCCGCGTCCACCTTCCAGCCCGAGTCGTTTCAGGGGGGCAAGTGGGCCCAGGAAGGTCCTATCATTACCTACATCGAATCCGCCGATACCGCCGACGCGACCCACCTCATGCGCTACAATCTGCGAACCGATGAGCGGACGCGGGTGATTGACGGCACCAACCTGTACGCGGAGGACGTGGATCGGATTGTACCCATCCAGGACTATGCGTTTAGCGGCGCGGGCGACAAGGTCCTCATCTACACGGACTCGAAGGAGGTATGGCGCGCCAATACCAAAGGCTTCTACTACGTGTACGACCTCGACGCGCAGACGCTGACCCCGGTGGCCGACCGGGACGACGGGTACCAGATGTTCGCGAAGTTCAATCCCTCGGCCACGAAGGTGGCGTTCGTGCGGCAGCGCGACCTCTACGTCGTTAACCTAGCGACGGGCAACGAAACGGCCCTGACCGCCGACGGCAGTGACGGAGAAATTATCAACGGCACCTTCGACTGGGTGTATGAGGAAGAGTTTGGAGTTCGGGACGGATGGCGGTGGAGCCCCGACGGCGACCGCATCGCGTTCTTCAAGCTCGACGAGTCGGAGACTCGGTCGTTTCCACTGATGAATAACACGACCCGCTATCCGGAAATCACACAGTTTCGGTACCCGAAGGCCGGAGAGATGAACAGTGAAATCAAGATTGGGGTGGTCGATCTCTCAGCGGTAGACTCGTCCCAAACCGGGCAGCCGCAGGCCACGCGCTACTTTGACACGCAGACGTGGGATCCCGGGCTCACGAAGGCGGAAGAGGCCTCGGATCCGCACGAGTACATCGCCCGCATGGGCTGGACCCCCGAGATTGGGGGTGAGCACCGCGTCTGGATGTTTCGCCTCAATCGCACGCAGGACACCCTCGATCTCCTTTACGGCCATCCCGGGACCGGCGAGACCGAGCAGGTGCTCCGGGAGACGCAGGACACATACATTGACGTCACCGACGACAAGATCTCGTTTCTGGAGGGCGGCGAGCGATTCGTCTTTCTGTCCGAGCGCACCGGCTACAACCATGCCCACCTCTACCGAAACGATGGCACGGCCCTTGGCCCCATCACGGCCGGCGCCTGGGAGGTGACGCAGTTCCACGGCCTCGACGAGGACGCCGCCACGGCGTACGTGACGGCCACCCGCGATACGTCCCTGGAACGGCACCTCTACCGTGTGGACGTGACGATGGACGCCCATGAGATGGCCCGCACCGCCGAAAAGGTTACCTCCCGCAAGGGCTGGCACGCGGTAAACCTATCGAAGGACCTCGACTACTACATCGACCAGCACTCCGCGGCGGGCGTGCCGCCGACCTGGACACTCCACGCGGCCGACGGGGAGCGCCTCACCACGCTGCGGCAGAACGACACCCTGGCGCAGCGCTTGGATAGCCTGAATCTCCCCGAGAAACAGTTCACGACGCTCCCGGCGGCGGACGGTACACCGCTCAATGCCTACGTTGTGAAGCCCACCGACTTTGACCCGGCCCAAGAGTACCCGGTGCTCATGTACGTCTACGGGGGACCGGGCGTACAGACCGTGACGAATCGGTGGGGCGGGAGCCGGGACCTGTGGCACCAGTATCTGGCCCGGACGCACAACCTCGTGGTGGTGAGCGTGGACAACCGTGGCACCGGCGGGCGTGGCAAGGCCTTCCAAGACGTTCCGTACCAGCAGCTTGGCCAGCCGGAAGCGGCTGACCAGATTCGCGCCGCACAGGCGCTGGCCGACTCTGCCTGGGTGAACGACGACCGCATCGGGATCTGGGGCTGGAGCTACGGCGGGTACATGACGCTTCTGTCGATGCTGATGGAGGAGGGCCCCTCCACCTTTGACACTGGCGTGTCCGTGGCGCCCGTGACCGACTGGCGCCTCTACGATACCATCTACACCGAGCGCTATATGGCCCCACCCCAGCGCAACGCGGACGGCTACACCAACGGCGCCCCCCAGACCTACGCCGATCGCCTCCGCGACAACCAGCACCTGCTCATGGTGCATGGCGATGACGACGACAATGTGCACTTCCAGAACAGCGTGCAGATGGTGAACCAGTTGCAGTCGGTCAACAAGCAGTTCCGCTTCATGATGTACCCGACCCACGAACACGGCATTGCGGGTGGCAACACACGGCTGCATCTGTTCACGATGATTACGAACATGCTGGCCGAGCACCTGGCATCGACGTCGCCGACCGCTGCGGGCGCTACGGAGGGTGCCGTGGGAAAGTAGACGGGAGGCGGAAGCGCAGACGCGTGGAAGCAGAAGAGGGAAAAGGGAAGCGGGGGGCGAAATCCCCTGCATTCAGTGAACTCCGCGGTACCGGGGCGGAGTGTGATGGTGTCGGCCCGTTGACGAGGGGGCATTCGGGCCGTACCTTGCGGACGCGCCGGTTGCTTTCACATGATGACGCGTTCTTTCACGCATGACGCCTGACCTCCTGCTCCGCGGCGGCACCTTGATTCGGCCCAGGCCCAAGACCACCCACTCTGCCGACCTGTTAATCCGAGACGGTACGATTGCGGAGGTAGGGGACGGCCTGGACGTCGGGGAGAGCGTTCCGGAATACGATGCCTCAGGGGCATTCATTTCGCCTGGGTGGATGGACATGCACGTCCATTTCCGGGAGCCTGGCTACGAGCACAAAGAAACCATTGCCACCGGTAGCCGCGCGGCGCTGGCCGGCGGGTTTACCGACGTGGCCTGTATGCCGAACACCGACCCGCCCCTCCATACCCGAGACGTGGTGGAGTTCGTGCGAGAGCGGGCCGCGGATGTGCCCGTGGGGGTACATCCCATCGCGTGCGTGTCGAAAGAGCGCGCCGGCGACGAGATTGCCGAGATGGCGGACCTGCAAGAGGGGGGCGCGGTGGCGTTTAGCGACGATGGGGCGCCGGTGCAGGAGGCCGGCCTGATGCGGCGGGCGCTGGAGTACAGCAGCATGCTCGACTGCCCTATCATCAACCACATGGAGGCGGAGACGCTGAACCCCAGTGGCCAAATGCACGAAGGCGAGGTGTCTGCCCGTCTCGGACTCGACGGCATCCCCGCGGCGTCCGAGGACGTGATGATTGCCCGCGACATTGAATTGGCGGCCCTTACGAATGGGCACGTCCACGTCGCCCACATCTCCACGGCTCGGGGTGTAGAACTCGTGCGGCGTGCCAAGGCCCGTGACCTCCCCGTCACCGCAGAGGTGTGTACCCATCACCTCGCCCTCACCGACGCGGCCGTGGAGCGGACCGCCTTCGACACCCACACGAAAATGCATCCGCCCCTCCGATCGGCGGCGGACGTAGCGGCCCTCAAGGAGGGACTGGCCGACGGCACCATCGACGCGATCTGTACCGACCACGCCCCCCACGCCCCTCACGAGAAGCACGTGGAGTTCATTCACGCCCCCTTCGGCATCCTCGGCCTCGAAACGGCCTGGGGGCTCATCGGACGCGAGCTTATTGCTCCCGGGGTGCTCTCGGTCGAAGAGGCCGTACGGACGCTCACCGTGGCGCCGCGTCGCATTCTGGGCCTCAACGTCCCGAAGCTCGAACAAGGCGAGCCGGCCCGCCTTACCCTCTTCGACACCTCCACTCAGTGGACCTTCACCGAGGACCACATCCATTCGAAGAGTGAGAACACCCCGTTCGTGGGCAGCCAGCTGGTAGGGCGCCCATGGGCCGTCTACAGCGACGGGCAGTTTGTCCGGCGGGAAGACGCATAACCGGCGGGAAGACGCATAACCGGTCTGCTCCCGGTGCTTGGAGCCGAAAACGTGAAAGAGTAGTCGAATTTGGGGTGTGTTATGGAACGAACATTTCAGTTTTGCATCTGAGGTTGCACCTTGTGTTCTATTCATTCCACAGCTCTTCGCCTCGTGGCTGACTCCTTGTTTGCTTCGCTCGATCTTGGGCCCCTTACGCTGCCACACCGTGTGGCGATGGCGCCACTCACTCGGAACCGCGCCGGAGAGGGGAACGTCCCCGGCGACCTAAACGCCACCTATTACCGGCAGCGAGCCTCCGCGGCGCTCCTCATCACCGAAGCCACCCAGGTGGCGCCAATGGGGCAGGGCTATCCGCGCACGCCGGGCATCCACTCGGAGGCACAGGTGGAGGGCTGGTCGGCCGTGACCGACGCGGTCCACGAAGAGGGCGGACGCATCTTTTTGCAGCTGTGGCACGTGGGGCGCATCTCGCATTCGGCCTACCACGACGGGGCGCGTCCGGTGGCCCCGTCGGCCATCCGGCCCGAGGGCGAGGTGCTGACGCCCGATCTGGAGATGGTGCCGTACGAGACGCCACGGGCGCTGGCTACCGAGGAGGTGCCGGAGGTGGTGGACCAGTACCGTCAGGGCGCCGCCAATGCCCGGCGTGCTGGCTTCGACGGGGTCGAGATTCACGCGGCCAATGGGTATCTCATCGACCAGTTCTTGCGTTCTGGGACCAACGAGCGCACCGACCGCTACGGCGGCTCGCTGGAGGATCGGCTGCGCTTCCTGCGGGAGGTGACGGGTGCGGTGACCGACGAGTGGGGGGCCGGACGGGTGGGGGTACGGTTCTCCCCGCTCAGCCCGTTCAACGACATGCATGACGACACGCCGGCTGAGACCTTCCGGGCCGCGGCCACTACGGCCAGCGACTTCGATCTCGCATACGTACACCTCGTGGAGCCGTCCACCCCAAAGCCCCCTGTTGCGGGCGACGGCGAACCGTCACAGGTATTTGGGGGAATCCGGGAGGCTTTCGACGGCGCGCTCGTAGCTAACGGCAACTACAACGAGGACACCGCTGCCGACGCCATCGAGCGGGGCTACGCAGACCTCATCGCCTTCGGGCGTGCGTTCCTGGCGAACCCCGACCTGCCGCGTCGCTTGCGCGAAGGGCTGCCCATCAACGTGCCGGACGAGTCGACCTTCTACAACGGCGACGCGGAAGGTTATACGGACTACCCCACTTGGGAGGCGCTCCAGAATGGGCAGTCGTTCGAGACCCTGGAGTCACTCCGCGAAATGGCTTCGTGGGGGTAAGAGAGGCAGAGAGACTCAGTCGTAGTCGCGCGGCCCAAAGATGGAGGTGCCGAGCCGGATCATTGTGCTCCCTTCCTCGATCGCGACCTCGAAGTCGTTGCTCATTCCGATGGAAAGTTCGGCCATCTCCACCTGTGGGTTGTTCGAGGCGTCGTAGGTCTCAAAGAGCTCCCGCATCCGCTGAAACTCACCGCGCACGTCCTCAGGATCGTCCACGAATGAGGCCAGGGCCATGAGGCCCCGGACGGCCAGGTGATCGTACTGCGCGCAGTGGTCGAGATAATCGTGCACCTCGTCCGGGGAGAGGCCATATTTTTGGTCCTCGCCGGTGATGTTCACCTGCACGAGGCACGGCAGTACCCGATCGTTTTTGGCGGCGCGCTTGTTGAGCTCGTCGGCGAGCCGCGGACTGTCGAGTGCGTCGAACCAGTCGGCATGACGGGCCACGAACTTGGCCTTGTTGGTCTGGAGATGGCCCACCATGTGCCACGTGACGTCGCCGCCTTCGAACGCCCCCGGTCGGGCCTTGGCCTTGTCGCGGAGCTGCCGGGCCCGGTTTTCGCCGAAGTGGTTGAGCCCTGCGGCCGTGCCGGACTCGAGGGCCTGCATGGGGAAGGTCTTGGAGATGGCAACAATCGTGATTTCGTCGGGTGAGCGGTCGGCGCGTTCGCAGGCCTGGGCGATGCGCTCACGGACCGACCGAACCCGCTCGGCGACGGCCTCGGGGCGAATCTGTTTGGTGATCTCCGGGGTGGCGTCCGGGATTTTGTTCATGCTGAGGGCGAAACCGTGAGTGTGAAGAGACGCGCGTGTAAGACCGCTCTTGGTATCAACTCTGCGGCGTGTATGATCCCGTTCGCGGGCCCTACTGCGACGGCTGTACGTCGAACGACACGACGCGACTGCCCTGGGTCACCACGCGGATGCGGAGAGGGCGGCAGCACACGCCGCAGTCCTCAATGTAAGTCTGTGTGCCCGAGACGGACGGGTCGACTAGCACGGCAGTCGTTTCCCAGCAGTGCGGGCACGTAAACGTCTGTTCGCGGACGTTCATGACGGACAGAGGAGAAAAGATTGGGGGGCTGAAGAGCCGACGTCGGGGAAGGCGTCACGCCTCGGCCCGGAGCACGTCGAGCGGCGGGCGGTCGTAGAGGCCGCGGCTATTCCAGAGACCGATGCCGATGGTCACCGCCACGGCAGCGACGAAGGCCCCCAGAAGCGTGAGGGGCGCCCCCACGAAGGGGCCGTTGAATACAAAGTACGACAGGCTCCACGCCGCCGCCAGCGCCAGGAGCAGGCCCGTGATGGCGGCAAATGTGCCGAGGAAGAGGTACTCCACAGTCATGATTTTCTGCACGGTGTTGCGCGAGGCGCCCAGGGTTTTGAGCAGTACGCTCTCCTCCGCCCGCTGGTAACGGCTCACGACCACCGCGCCGGCCAGGACGATGAGGCCAGTGAAGACGCTGAAGAGGGCCATAAACCGAATGACGTACGCCAGGCGTCCGAACAGATCCTGAAACGTAGAGAGGATGAGGGAGAGGTCGATGGCCGACACGTTCGGGTACTCCTGCACGACCGCTCGCTGCACCTGGGCGGACACGTCCTCGTTGGGCGTGCGGCTGAGGAGGACGTGCGTCTGCGGGGCGGCGTCCAGCACTCCTTCCGGGAAGACCACAAAGTAGTTGGTGCCGATGCGTTGCCAGTTCACCTTGCGGAGGCTGGAGATGTAGGTTGTCACCGGACGGCCCTGCACGTCGAAGGTGAGGGTGTCTCCAATGCCCACGTTCAATTCCTCTCGGGCCATTTCGGCCTCCATTGAGATGGGCACGGCGCGGCCCGACCGCAGTGGATTCCCTTCCACGGAGCCGATGAACTCGCCCTCCACGAGCGTCTCGCTCTCCGTGAGGTAGTCACGGTAGGTGACCCGGTATTCGCGCTCGAAGGCCCAGTTTACGCTCACCGTGGAGTCCTGCCGGAGTGCCTCCAGGGTGCGGCCCTTCACCGCCTGCAGACGGGTCGTCACAATGGGCTCGCTGGCGAGGATGGGGGCGCCCGCCTGCTCCACCGCGCTCCGCACACCGTCGATCTGATCGTTCTGGATGTCGAACATAACGAGATTGGGGCGGTCGGCCCCGCCGGCTACCTGAATCTGTTCCAGAAGCGTGCGCTCCACCAGCACGAGGGTGGTGATGAGGAAGACGCCCAGGCCCAGCGTGAGCAGCAGCACCGTCGTCTGGTTGTGGGGCCGGTACAAGTTGGCCAGGCCCTGCCGCCAGGGGTAGGGCCAGGAGGAAGGAAAGTAGCGCCGCACGCCCGCCATGATGCCGCGGGCCACGAGCGCGAGCACGCCGAAGACAGCCCCCACGCCCGCCGCGTAGCCGAGCCCAATTTCCCAGGTGGGAGCCTGCAGCAGGGCGACCCCCGAGACGGCCGCCGCCACGGCCGCGGACACTGCCCATCGGGCCGGATCGCGCCAGCCACCGGTCGACGGCTCCACCTCCGTGCGTAGGGCCTGCAGCGGCGAGACGCCCCGCACCTCCAGCAGCGGCCAAAGCGCAAACAGAAGCGTCACGCCGACGCCCACGGCCAGTCCCAGCCCCACCGCTGTCCACGAGAGGGAAAAGGACACCTCGAACGGCAGGAAGTCGGCGAGCAGGCGCGGCACGAACGCCTGGAGTCCCACGCCCAGAAGGCTTCCCAGGCTCGCCCCGGTAAGCCCGAGCACTCCGGCCTGTGCAAGGTAAATCTTGAACGTGCGACTGGCCTTGGCCCCCAGGCACCGCAGGACCGCGATGGAGGTGAGGCGGCGTTGCACGTATACGTGCACGGCGCTGGCCACGCCGAGGCTGCCCAGCAGCAGCGCCACGAACCCGGCTAGGCCCAGAAACCGGGACAGGTCGCTGAGGCCGTCCTGCCAGTCCGAGGCCTCCTCCTCCACCGTGTCAATGTCGAGATCGTGCCGCTGCACGTACGGGCTGATCTCAGCAATCAGGTCGTTCAGGTTGCGGTCCGGCCCGAACTGAAAAAACACCTCGTACTCCACTCGGCTCCCCTGTCCAAAGAGGGTAGTGTCGAGGCCGGCCCGTGGAAGGTAGATGCGCGGGCTGGCGGCGGAGGTGAAGCTTGATTCGCCGGGTGCCTGTTCCAACTCGCCCACGATGGGGTAGCGTACGGATCCGATGCGGACGGAATCGCCCACCTGTACGTCGAACTGGCGCAGTAGCGTCCCGTCCACCAGCGCGCCCCCCCGTTCCTGGTAGTCGGCCGACGCGCTATCGGGCGTTGTTTCGAGGGCGCCGTAGAACGGGAAGCCGCCCTCCACGGCCCGCACAGCGGACAGGCGCGTGCCCCCGGTCGAGGGAAAGTAGGCCATCGACGCAAAGGACACGCGTCGCGACTGGGCGCCGCCGATCGAGTCGATGAGTGCCTCGGTGGAGTCCGAAAACGACGACTCTCCCTCCAGCTTGAGATCCGCCCCGAGAAGGGTCTTCGCTTCCTGATCGACCGTGCGCGTGAGATTGGCCCCAAACCCGCGAATGGCTACCAGGGCCGCGACGCCCAGCACCATCGCCGAGAGGTAGAGGGCGAGGCGTGAGCGGCTGCCGCGGCTATCCCGCCACGCCATTTTTAGAATCCAGGGGAGTTTGGTCATGCAAAGACGTTGCCTTGGAAGCGCGGATCAATGAGATTCGGCTGGACCACTTGGGTCCGGCGGAGGGGCCGAGGTCGTGGCGTGTGAGTCGGGATGCGTGATTGGGGGAAGGGGGGCTGAACTTGGCGGGGACGCATCACTCCGTTATGCCCCGATCCCCGAATGCTATCGCAGCTCTGTGTCGCTGAACCGCTCTCCGAGACTCCGACACAGCGTCTCCAGGTGGGTCTGATCGGTTTCGTCGAACGCCCCGAGTGTGTCAGAATCCACGTCGAGCACCGCGAGCAGTTCGTCCTCCGGTGTGAGAACGGGCACCACAATCTCGGACTGGGTGGATGACTGGCAGGCGATGTGGTCCGGGGCCTCCGACACATCCGGCCAGAGTTGCGTCTCGCGAGTGCGCGCTGCCGTGCCGCACACGCCTCGGTCGAAGGCAATGTCGAGACAGCCGTGTGGGCCTTGATACGGCCCCACGAGCAACTGCTGGTCACCAACGTTCCGGTAGAAGCCCGTCCAGTCGTAAAGGTCGAACGTGTGATGGAGCTCGCAGGCCACCGTGGCCATCGCCGCGATCCAGTCGATGGGTCCGTCGAGCAGGGCGTCGATGCGGCGACGGGTATCGGCGTAGGCATCGGCCTTGGCGGTGGACGTGACTGCGTCGGTCATGCGTCAAGGAAGACAAGAAAAAACTATCGGGAGTCGTCGGCGTCCTCGTGTGCACCCAGGACCCGGGCGCCCCAGATGCGCTTGTTGGGGCGCAGGGACACCGTAAGTGGACGGTCGACTGCGATCTGGCAGGAGAGCCGGGGGGATCCATACTGCGCCGTCAGGCGGTTGGGCCGGTGTGTAGGGGAGGGCGCGTTCTCTCCGAGGCGGACGCCGCAGGTGGCACACAGGCCGCGCCCGTCGCAGTTGAGGGACTGAGTCCGCCGGGTATAAGGGGAGAGGTCGTGCCGCAGCAGCGCGCGGCGGAGGTAAGTTCCCACCGGCACCGTCAACTGGTGCCATGTCGATTCGTCGTGCACCCGAACGGGATCGGTGTTCGGGGACGCGTCCGGAGTGGGGCTGGGGCACGTCACGGACTTACTCCGTCACCTCTACCTGACTGGTGTAGAACGCAACGTGGTCTTTGATCTCAGAGGCCTCGTCGGATGGGTCGGGGTAGTACCAGGCGGCGTTCTCCGCCCGGTCGCCGTTCTCCACGAGGTCGTAGTAGTGGGCCTTGCCCTTCCACGGGCAGGTGGTGCGGTGGGAGCTCTTTTTGAGGTGATCCTTGTTCAGCGACTCGGGCGGGAAGTAGTGGTTGCCTTCCACGACCACGGTGTCGTCACTCTCGGCGAGAACGGTGTCGTTCCAGATGGCTTTCATGGGGAAAAGCGGGAAGTGTGTGAGGAGTGAGCAGTGAAAGGGACTCACAGTTCTGTGACGTCTGCATAGGATGTATCGTTACTTGCCCGCGGCTCGTAAGTGCCCGCTCGTGGCGAGGTCGTTGCAGTTTCGGGATGTGTACAGGGGCAAGCGACGAGCGAGTGATATCCACGGGCCCACTTGAACGATGGATAACCGGCTCGACCGCCTAGCGTCCGCATAACGAGAAAACTCACCTGACCCGGGCAGGAAGACGCTCAACCGCGGGCAGAGCTGTTCGATTTGAAAGGTGAGTCGGAGTATCCATTTGATTGCGTCGTCACTCTCGATCAGTGAAGTCGAACTGCTCCACTATAGCCGCATGAAAGCGGCAGCAGCCCGGGTTCAGGTGTAGTGGGCGTGTTATGCATCCTCAATCTCTTCCAATTGATGAGCTAATTGGGAGTTATATTCGTCCCCATCACGACCATAATGGACTCGTCGATGACAGTTCGGGCACAACGCAATGACCCACCTTGGATGATCTGGCCCACCGTCTGAAAGCCGGCGAATATGGTGTGCTTCAAGGTAGGGACGTCCACCGTTTGTAGTAAAAGGTGCCTCTTCCTCACATCCCTCGCAAATCCCGTTTGCACGCCGCAATACGTACTCTTTAACCGCTTCTGAACGGCGATGGACACTCTCACGCCTTTCCTCTTCAGAAGCTGACGGAGGAGCACGATTCAATGCAAGATCTCTCAGCTCTTCAAGCGTCAAACTTCGCAAGCTTCGGTCAGCGTCATATTCTGAACTCGGCTCGCTTACTTCGGCAGATCCTTGCTCATCAGTTTCAGTCTCTACTGCAAGCTCAAACACGATCGCATCTCGCATATCCCCCTTGGCATCCTTGCGCTCCTCCCAGTGATGAGAGAGATAGGTTGCCTGCCCAAGATATCGCACTTGGCCCTGCCCAACTGCTTCGAAGAGATGGAGCTCCTTATCATTGGCTTCGTGATCCCGGATAGCCCGATTTCCTCGGATCATCTCCATATCTCCCTCTTGGCCCTCTCCAGTATACCAGAAAGTGCCGTCTTCACGAAACTGATCTACATACCCATATTCCGATCCTGACTCACCAGTGAACAGAAAGATTAGTGGGTATTCGGCGGGAGTAGAAATGCCACCCTGTTGTTGACCTCCATACTGGCCATGGATATCCTCTTGCCGATTGTAGATGTTGCCAACTTGAAAGGACGGGTCCTCAGAATTGATCACCATAGAGGTGAGTTTCTGTGATGCATAAC
>Ga0207414_1000046_pt1 | contig 57972 bp, 56 predicted proteins | sample PonA231FremontCA_2_FD_187269 | JGI IMG/M metagenome (GOLD analysis project Ga0207414, IMG submission 187269) | Marine sediment microbial community from Fremont, CA, USA - Pond A23 Sediment 1 (SPAdes) | ecosystem: Environmental > Aquatic > Marine > Unclassified | place: USA: Fremont, California...
CATGGGCGGCTGCTCGCCGCGCGGTGGCGATCCCGCCACTGCCGCCGCCAATGCAGATCAGGTCATAGTCGTATTGCTCGCCGCTCATTCCCGGCTCCTGCTGTCGATGGATGTCTCAGCCGCCATTCTGGCATAGCCATGGGACAAGGCCTCTAATCCACGTCAGACAATAATGGAACTCGAATATCCCGATCCCTATCCACTACCCTGTAGCCTGTCAGCCACGGGGAGCTTCCCCACCGACTCACGGAGCGCATCGGCATCACCATGACCAATCCATTGCTCGCTGAATCCGGCCTGCCCCGCTTCTCGGAAATCCGTCCCGAGCACGTCAAACCCGCGGTCGACCAGGTGCTGGCCGACAACCGCGCCGCCATCGAGGCGATCACCCGCGACGGCGGGCCTTACACCTGGCATGGCCTGGTTGCCCCCCTGGAGCAGCTCGAAGACCGACTCGAGCAGGTCTGGGCGCCGGTCTCGCACCTGAACGCGGTGATGAACAGCGAGGCCCTGCGCGAGGCCTACAATGCCTGCCTGCCGGCGCTGTCCGCCTATCAGACCGAGATGGGTCAGAACACCGTGTTGTACGCCGCCTTCCGGGCGCTGCGCGACAGTGATGAGTATGCACGTCTCGAACAGGACCAGCGCCAGAGTGTGGACAACGCCCTGCGCGACTTCGAACTGGCCGGCGTGGCTCTCGAAGACAGCGCCAAGCAGCGCTACGCCGCCATCGCGGCCCGCCTTGCCGAGCTTTCGTCGCGGTTTCAGGAGCAGCTCATGGATGCCACCGATGCCTGGTACCGCGACACGGACGATCCCGAGGCGCTGGCCGGCATCCCCGAGAGCGCGCTGGGCGTGATGAAGCAGAATGCCGAGCAGGCCGGTGTCGAGGGGTGGCGCATCAGCCTCGACATGCCGGTCGTACAGGCCGTCCTGGCGCATGCCCGCCATCGTGAACTGCGCCGCGAGGTCTACGAGGCGTTCACGACCCGGGCCTCCGATACCGGCCCGCAGGCGGGTCAATGGGACAACCATCCGGTCATGGCCGAGATCCTCGACCTGCGCCAGGAGCAGGCCGAGCTGCTGGGATACCGCGACTACGCCAGCCTGTCACTGGCGCCCAAGATGGCCGAATCGGCCGCCGAGGTGATCGCGTTTCTGGAGGATCTTGCCGAACGCGCCAAACCCGTGGCTGAGCAGGAATATACCGAGCTCGAGGCCTTCGCCCGCGAGCGCGACGGCCTGACGGCGCTGGAGGCCTGGGATGTCGGCTATTACAGCGAACGACTGCGCGAGGCGCGCTTTGATCTCTCGCCCGAGGATCTGCGGCCGTGGTTTCAGGCCGACCGGGTCATGGCCGGGCTGTTCGCGGTGGTGGAGCGTTTGTTCGATGTGCAGATTGCCCAGCGTGAGGGCGTGGATACCTGGCACGACGACGTCCGCTTCTACGAAATCCGCGACGCGGATGGCGAGCTGCGCGGACAGTTCTACACCGACCTCTACGCCCGCTCGCACAAGCGCGGCGGAGCCTGGATGGCCCCGGCGCGCGGTCGCATGCGCCACAACGGCCAGACCCGGACGCCGGTGGCGTTTCTGACCTGCAACTTTACGCCGCCGGTGGGCGATCGCCCGGCGCTGATCACCCACGGCGAAGTGGAAACACTGTTCCATGAATTTGGCCACGGTCTGCATCACATGCTGACCCGGGTGGATGCCGCCAGCGTCGCCGGCATCAACGGCGTTGCCTGGGATGCCGTGGAGCTGCCCAGTCAGTTCCTCGAAAACTGGTGCTGGGAGCGCGAGGCGCTGGATCTGTTCGCCGCCCACCATGAAACCGGCGAACCCATCCCCGAAGCCCTTTTCGAGCGCATGACAGCGGCCCGCAACTTTCACGCGGCCATGCAGATGGTCCGCCAGCTCGAGTTCTCGCTGTTTGACCTGCGCCTGCATGTCGAGCACGACCGCCAGCGTGGCGAGCGGATTTTTGCGCTGCTCGATGAGGTCCGCGAGCAGGTCGCCGTGGTGCGGCCACCGGCCTTCAACCGCTTCCCCAACAGCTTCGCGCATATCTTTGCGGGCGGCTATGCGGCCGGCTATTACAGCTACAAGTGGGCCGAGGTGCTGTCGGCGGACGCCTTTGCGCGATTTACCGAGGAAGGCATCTTCAATCCGGTCACCGGTCGGTCGTTTCTCGAAGCCATTCTCGAGCGCGGCGGCTCGGTGGATGCCGCGACCGCGTTCGAGGACTTCCGCGGCCGGGCGCCGAGCATTGAGCCGCTACTCAAGGCCAGCGGCCTGGCCGCCTGAGCATCGCGGAGGCGCAGGCAGCGATGACAGCGCGGCATCTGCTGCTGGTGGGCGGCGGTCACAGCCATGTCGAGGTGGTGCGCCGCTTCGGCCATCGGCCACTGCCCGGCACGACCGTCACCCTGCTCTCGCGGGATCGGTTCACGCCCTACTCGGGCATGCTGCCCGGCTATATTGCCGGGCATTACCGCTATCGCGACGTGCATATCGATCTGCAGGCACTGGCGGCCACGGCCGGCATCGATTTTGTCCGAGCCAGCGCCAGCGGGCTGGACCGCGACGCGGGCACCGTTGTGACCGCCTCGGGCGCTGCCTACCCCTACGATGCCGTGTCGCTGGACATCGGCTCGACACCGGATCCCGGTGAGACCGGGGCTGACCGCCATGCGGTGGCGGCCAAACCCATTGATGGCTTTGACGCACGCTGGCGCGCCCTGCTCGAGCGGGTGTGTGCCGACCCGACTCCACGGCGGATTGCGGTGGTGGGCGGTGGTGCCGGCGGTGTCGAGCTGGTGCTGGCCATGCAGCACCGCCTGACGGGCGAGCTGCGCGCCCGGGACGCCGACCCCTCGGTGTTGCGCTTTGCCCTCTACACCCGCGGCACCACCCTGCTGCCCACCCATAACCCGCGGGTACAGCGGCGCTTTCGGCGCCTGTTTGCGCGGCGCGCCATCGATCTGCAGTGCGGCCAGGCGGTCACCGGCGTCGATGCCCACGGGCTGACCACCGCCGATGGCCGGCACCACCGCGCCGACGAAGTGATCTGGGTAACCCGCGCCCGGGGCGCCGACTGGTTGGCCAACACCGGACTGGCACTCGATGCGCAGGGCTTTGTCCGGGTCAGCGATACCCTGCAGAGCGTGACGGACGCCCGTGTGTTCGCGGCCGGCGACATCGCCAGCATGGACAATCAGCCCCGCGCCAAGGCCGGCGTGATTGCGGTCCGCCAGGGGCCACCGCTGGCGCGCAACCTGCGTCGGTTTCTGCGCCATCAGCCGCTGCGGCCCCATCACCCCCAGCGCCACTGGCTGGCGCTTGTGACCACCGGCGATCGTCATGCGGTTGCCTCGCGCGGGGCCTTCAGCACCGGCGGACGGCTGATCTGGCACGCCAAGGACTGGATCGACCGGCGCTTCATGCGCCGCTACCGCCCGGCCCGCGATGCGACGCCCGGCGTCTGACCGATCCGCATCCCGGCACTGCATGGATGACAGCCTCGGCGTATAATGAATCGCTTCTGACACGCCGCCCGGAGTATTCGGTGAAAATTGCCTCCTGGAACGTTAACTCCCTGAATGTCCGCCTGCCCCATGTGCTCGACTGGCTCGAGACCGCGGGCCCCGACATTCTGGGCCTGCAGGAGACCAAGCTGCCCGACGAGCGATTCCCGGTGGAAGCGATTCGCAGCGCCGGCTACGAGGTAGCGTATTCGGGTCAGAAAACCTACAACGGTGTGGCGGTACTCGCCCGCGCCCCCATCGAGGCGGTCAGCCTCGACATCCCGGGTTTTGAGGATCCGCAGCGCCGGGTGCTGGCCGCCACCATCGATGGCGTGCGCTTCATCAACCTGTATGTGCCCAACGGCAAGGCGGTGGGCGATGACAAGTACGCCTACAAGCTGGAATGGCTCGCGCACCTGCGCACCTGGCTGCAGGACGAGCTGAGTCGCCACGACCAGGTGGCCGTAGTGGGTGACTTCAACATTGCCCCGGCGGATGACGATGTCCACGACCCCGATGAGTGGGCGGGCCGGATCCTCTGCTCCGATGCCGAGCGGGACGCCCTGTCGGCCATCACCGAGCTGGGGTTCAGTGACAGCTTTCGGCGCTTTGACCAGCCTGCCGATTGCTTCTCGTGGTTTGACTACCGCGTCAATAACTTCAAGCGCAATCGCGGCCTGCGCATTGACCTGATCCTGACCAGCCCCGCCCTCACAAAGCGCCTCACCGGCAGCGAGGTGGACCTGGATCCCCGGCGCCGGGAAAGGCCCTCGGACCATGCCCCGGTGGTGGCCGAGTTCAAGGGCGCGTGAACGTGATCGGCACCGCCAGTGTCTGTCCTGCCATAAGCCACGACCCGATGACTGAGGGAGACAACCGATGAGCTACCAGGTCCGCATCGCCAACAGCGATCACGCCTTCGAGGTGGGCGATGGCGAAAGCGTCATCGATGCTGCCCTGCGTGCCGGCCTCATGCTGCCCTACAGCTGCCGTGGCGGCACCTGCGGGACCTGCATGGGCGATGTGGTCGAGGGACAGATCGCCTATCCCGACGGGCTGCCTCCGGCCATCGACGCCGATCAGGACGGGTCGGGCAAGGCCCTGTTCTGCCAGGCCCGACCGGCCAGTGATCTGGTGATCCGGGTCAAGGAAGTGCGCGAGGCCGGTGATATCCGCCCTCAACGCCTGCCGGCGCGGGTGGAGGCCATCGAGGAATGCGCACCGGACGTGCGGCGGCTGTTTCTCAAGCTGCCGCGGGACAAGCGCCTGGCGTTTCTGCCGGGCCAGTACATCGACTTCCTGTTGCGGGGCGGCCAGCGACGCAGCTTTTCGCTGGCCAATACACCCTACGATGATGACCAGCTCGAGCTGCATATCCGCCACCTGCCCGGGGGCGTATTCTCGGGGCATGTGTTCAATGACCTCAAGGAAGGGGCGCTGCTTCGCTTCGAAGGCCCGCTGGGCAATTTCTTTCTGCGCGATGACAGCGACCGGCCCATGATCCTGATGGGCGGCGGCACCGGCTTTGCCCCGGTCAAGGGCATCATGGAGCAGGCCCTGCATCTGGGTCTGAAGCGGCCCATGCACATTTACTGGGGCGCTCGCGGGCCGGCCGATCTCTACCTCGATTCGCTGCCGCGCCAATGGGCCGAACAGGCATCCAACATCGCCTATACGCCGGTGCTCTCCGATCCGGCGCCCGCGGATGACTGGCGCGGTGCCACCGGCTTTGTCCACGAGCAGGTGGTGCGCGATCATCCCGATCTGAGCGGCTTCGATGTCTACATGAGTGGGCCGCCGCCGATGATCAACGCCGCCCGCGAGGCCTTCGCGGCGGCGGGGCTGCCCTCGGATCGGCTGTTCTACGACTCCTTTGAAGCGGCACCGGAGTGATTCAGTGACCGGGCAGTATCACCCACACCGTCATCCCGCAGGCATCCTTCGGCTGGTCACCCTGCTGCTGATCGCCCTGGTGGTGAGCGGCTGCGCCAGCACCGGCAACCACTCGGCCAATGACCCCATTGAGGGGTTCAACCGCGGTGTCTACGACTTTAACGAGGGCGTCGACACCTACGCCCTCAAACCCGCCAGCGAGGGCTGGACGCGCATCACCAGTGAGGGCGTGCGGAACAGCGTGGACAACTTCTTCACCAACCTCGAGGCGCCCGGCTACATCCTCAATGATCTGCTCCAGGGCAAGGCGGGGGATGCCGGTCGCGAAAGCGTCCGGTTTGTGGTGAACACTACTGTGGGGCTGCTGGGACTGTTCGATCCGGCGCAGGCCTGGCTGGGCATCGAGGGCCGCGCCGAGGACTTTGGCCAGACCCTGGGCGTCTGGGGGGTTGATGCCGGTCCCTATCTGGTGCTGCCGCTGTTCGGTCCCTCGGACACCCGCGACGTTACCCAGTACCCGATCGCCTACTACACCAACGTGATCACCTACGTAACGCTGGATACGGTGACCTTCGGCGCACTGACCGCCCTCGAGATCGTCAACACCCGGGCGCGGGTGGCGGGCGCGGCGCGCTTCCGCGATGATGCCGCGGTTGACCCGTACGTCTTCACACGCTCGGCCTATCGCCAGTATCGACGCTCGCAGGTGGTTGATGGCGACGTGTCCCTGGAAGACGACGCCTACTCCGACTTTTTCGAGGAAATGGGCCGTCTGCCCGGCGAATAACGGCTAGCGGGCGCCGGCGGCCAATCGCTCGCGCAGCGGACTGCGACGCGGAAAATGCGCACGCAGGAAGGCCATCTGATCGGCCAGGATGCGGCGTCCCTGCAGATAGACATACTCGGCATGGGTGGGGGCGAACGGCACCGCCAGCAGCTGCATGCCGGCCTGCTCCGGCGTGCGGCTGCCCTTCAGGTTGTTGCAGCGCTTGCAGGCAGTGACAACGTTGGTCCAGGTGTCGACGCCGCCACGGCTGATCGGCTTGATGTGATCACGGGAGAGTTCGCGAACCGGCCGGCGCTCGCCGCAGTAAAGGCACAGGTGATCGTCCCGGCGGAACAGCGTGGCGTTGTTCAGGGGCGGGCGGTAGGCAGCCGAATCCTTGAGGCTTGGCTGCATGGCTCCGGTGGTGGCGACGATCGAGTTGACGTCGACCACGCTGCGCAGCCCGGTCCGGGCACTGTAGCCGCCATGAATGCGATACAGGGTGTGCCCGCAGGTATAGGCGACCTGGTCGAGGTGGTAGAGGCGGACCGCCGCCTGATAGGTCATCCACTCCAGTGGCATGCCTGAGACATCGGTCCGGAGGATAGGCTGCTGCAAGCTGATCACGCCAGGGTCCCCTTGTCACGCGCGTCACCGCACCTGAATGACTGACACCGATCATCCGATGCTTGACGTTACTGTGCAAGTATGACTGCTTGATTACCCCGGGGGTTCCGGGATACCCCGATGGGCGTGGGGGTGTTTAGCCCAAAAGATGTTGTAGAATCGCGGGTTCGACGGTTCAAATGGACCGCCAAAGGACAGGAGTTAACTCGATGAGCATCACCATCGCCGTCCCCAGGGAAACGGCCAACGGAGAAAAACGCGTCGCCGTCGTGCCCAGCGTACTCAAGCAGTTCACCAAGCTTGGCGTCGAAGTGCGGATTCAGCGGGGCGCCGGCGAGTCGGCCGGCTTTCCCGACGATCTCTACGAGGGAGTCAGCTGGGCCGACGATCAGGCCGCGCTCTACAAGGACGCGGATGTGGTCCTGAGGGTACAGCCGCCCAGCGCCGATGAGGCGGGCAAACTCCCCGAAAAAAGCCTGCTGCTCGGGTTTCTCACCCCCCACGAGGGCGACACCCGCATCCGCAACCTCAACAAGCGCAGCGTGACCAGCTTTGCGCTCGAGCTGGTGCCGCGCATCACCCGCGCCCAGGGCATCGACGCCCTGTCGTCGCAGGCCAACATCGCCGGCTACAAGTGCGCGCTGCTGGCCTCGCACCTCTCGCCAAAGCTGTTCCCGATGCTGACCACCGCCGCCGGTACGGTCCGCCCGGCCAAGGTCGTGATCGTCGGCGCTGGCGTGGCCGGCCTGCAGGCCATCGCCACCGCCAAGCGCCTGGGCGCCATAGTCGAAGCCTACGACGTGCGCTCCGCCACCCGCGAGCAGGTCGAGTCGCTGGGCGGCAAGTTCATTGATACCGGCGTCAGTGCGGAAGGCGAAGGCGGTTATGCCCGCGAGTTGACCGACGAGGAAAAGGCCCAGCAGGCCGAGGTCCTCGCGCGCCACATCGCTCAGGCCGACGCGGTGGTGACCACCGCCTCGATCCCGGGGCGGCCCGCACCGACAATCATTGACCGCGCCACCGTCGAGCGGATGAAGGCCGGCGCGGTGATCGTCGACATGGCGGCCGAGACCGGCGGCAACTGCGAGCTGACCGAGGCCGGCAAGGAAATCACCCATCAGGGCGTGATCATTGCCGGGCCCAAGAATATTCCCAGCATGGCCGCCACCCATGCCAGCGAGATGTACGCCCGCAACCTGGTCAACCTGCTCGGACTGATCATCAAGGACGGCGAGATCCACCTCGACTGGGACGACCAGGTGCTGGCCGACAGCTGTCTGACCCACGACGGGCAGACCCAGCATGCGCCGACCCGCGAGCGCATCGAAGGAGACAAATAATGGCGATCGAAGGCTTTGTCGCAATCTACATATTCATGCTGGCGGCGTTCGCCGGCTTCGAGGTCATCAGTCGTGTGCCGGTCATCCTGCACACGCCGCTGATGTCCGGATCCAACTTTGTCCACGGCATCGTGGTGGTGGGCGCCATGGTGGTGCTCGGCCATGCCGGGACCGTCATCGAGCAGATCATCGGCTTCATCGCCGTGCTGCTTGCCGCGGGCAACGCCGTGGGCGGCTACGTCGTCACCGAGCGCATGCTCGAGATGTTCAAGAGCAAGGATGAGCAGAAGAAGGGGGCCGAGGAATGAACTTTGTTGTCCAGCTGAGTTACCTCCTCGCGGCGGTCCTGTTCATCCTTGGCCTCAAGGCCATGAGCTCTCCGCGCACCGCGCGCAAGGGCATCATGTGGGCCGGCGCCGGTATGGTGCTGGCCACTCTGGTGACCTTCCTGCATCCGGCGGTGCACGGGCTGACCAATTACGTCCTGATCGTGATCGCGATCGCCGCCGCCGGCGGGCTGGCCTGGTGGTCGGGGCGCCGCGTGGGCATGACCGAAATGCCCCAGATGGTCGCACTCTACAACGGCATGGGTGGCGGTGCGGCCGCCGCCATCGCCGCGGTGGAGATGCTGCGCGCCCTGCGCACCCTGCCCAATGACCTCCAGATGCGGGCCGAATCCCTGGCCGCCGACGCCGACATCAGCGTTCAGGCGGCCACCGCCGCCCTGCGCGCGGAAGGTGCCGGCAGCGTCGGCATTGCCGGCGCGCTGGGGGCCGATGTCGCCATTCTGGCGATCCTGGGTGCGTTCATCGGCACGGTGGCCTTCTCGGGCTCGCTGATCGCCTGGGCCAAGCTCGACGGCCGCATGAAGCGCAGTCAGCTGGTGCCCGGTCAGCAGATCGTCAACATTGTGGTGTTTGCCCTGGCGGTGCTGTTCGGCATTCTGACCTTCTTCACCGACAGCGCGCTGGTGGTGGCGGTGTTCTTTGCCCTTGGCCTGCTGTTTGGCGTGTTCGTGGCGGTGCCGATCGGTGGCGCCGACATGCCGGTGATCATTTCGCTGTTCAACGCGCTGACCGGTCTGGCCGTGGGCTTTGAGGGCTACGCCATCGGCAACCCGGCCATGATCATCGCCGGTACCGTGGTGGGTGCCGCGGGTACGCTGCTCACGCAGCTCATGGCCAAGGCCATGAACCGGCCGATCACCAACGTCCTGTTTGCCGGCTGGGGCAGCAGCGAAGGATCGACCAGCGAAGGCCCCGAGGGCGAGATGAAGGACATCTCCGCCGAGGATGCCGGCATCATGATGGCCTACGCCGAGCGTGTGATCATTGTGCCCGGCTATGGCATGGCGGTGGCCCAGGCGCAGCACAAGATCTGGGAATTCGTCGAGCTGCTGCAGGACCGCGGCGTCGAGGTCAAGTTCGCGATTCACCCCGTGGCCGGGCGCATGCCGGGTCACATGAACGTCCTGCTCGCCGAGGCCGGTGTGCCCTACGACATGATCTTCGACATGGAAGACATCAACGAAGAGTTCGCCATGACCGATGTGGCTGTGGTGATCGGCGCCAACGACGTGGTCAATCCGGCCGCACGGGACGACCCGTCGAGCCCGATCTACGGCATGCCGATCCTCAACGTCGACGAGGCCGAAAACGTGATGGTGATCAAGCGCGGCGGTGGTGCCGGCTTCTCGGGCGTCGAGAACCATCTGTTCTACGGCGAGAACACACGCATGGTGTTCGGCGACGGTCAGAAGGTCGCCGGTGGCATGGTTCAGGCCGTCAAGGGCCTGTAACGGCAAAAGGAGTCAACATGACGGATGCCGACAACCAGGACACCCTGGATCAGCTCACGCTGAATGCCGATGGGCTGTACCAGGAGGAAAACTTCACCGACCGCCAGGTCGGCAGCATTCAGCGGCTCAGTCCGGTTACCCGCGATGGGCAGCCGGATGACAGCCGGCCGGTGCTCTACCTGGGCAGCACCCAGGTGATGACGCCGGCGGGCGCCCTGCCGCTCAACTTCGAGCTCGAGGCCAACAGCCTCGAAGAGGCCATGACTGCCTTCCCGCCGGCCGCCCAGGCCGCGCTGGAGCAGACCATGGAGCAGCTCAAGGAGATGCAGCGCGAGCAGGCATCCCGCATCATGACGCCCGATCAGATGGGCGGCGGTGGCGCCCCCGGTGCCGGTGGCGGCATGCCGGGTGGCGGCATCCAGATGCGCTAGCGCCCCGTGGCTGTCGGGGCCGCCGGCCTCGGCGGTCCGACGACATCCGCCCCGCCCATGACCGATATCATCCGCGTCGCGGTGGCGGGGCCCTTCACTGAGGCCCTCGACTACCTGCCCCCTGCCACCGGGCCTGTCCCGGCGGTGGGGGCTCGTGTCCGAGTGCCACTGGGACGCCGCGAGCGGGTGGGAATGGTTACCGCCGGCCCCACCGCCAGCGATCTGGCCGCCGATCGGCTGCGAGCGGTCATCGAAGTGATCGACGCGACGCCGCTGCTCGATCCCGCCACCATGGCCCTGATCGAGTGGGCCGCCCGTTATTATCATCATCCGCCGGGCGAGGCCTATCTGACCGCCCTGCCCACACGGCTGCGCCGGGGCGATCCAGCGGTACCCGGACAGTCCACCGCCTGGCACCTGACCGACGCCGGTCGCGCGGCCCAGCCCGACGCGCGGGCGCGACGGGCACCCCGCCAGCGCCAGTTGCTCGAGGCCCTTCAGCAAAGCGGCACATTGACGCCCGTGCAGCTCGCGGGCATCGGCGGCGATGCCCGCAGCGTTCTCAAGCGTCTGGTCGAGCAGGGACTGGCGGCAACCGATACCGCCCCCGATTACGGCCTGTTGCAGGGCCGCGCCGACCCGCCCGGCGCCGCACTCAACGACGAGCAGCAGGCCTGCGCGGCCGCCATTCGGCCGGCGGCGGGGCATGCCGCCATCCTGATCGACGGCGTGACCGGCAGCGGCAAGACCGAGGTCTATCTGGACGCCATCGCCCGTACCATCGCGGCCGGGCAGCAGGTCCTGGTCATCGTCCCCGAGATCGGCCTGACCCCGCAGCTGGTGCAGCGTTTTCAAAGCCGCCTGACCGGGCGGATCGCCATCCTGCACTCGGGCCTGGCCGAGGGCGAGCGCCTGAATGCCTGGCTGGCCGCGCGCGCGGGTGCGGCCGATGTGGTCATCGGTACGCGGTCAGCGGTGTTCGTCCCCTTGGCCCGCCCCGGATTGATCGTCATCGATGAAGAGCATGACGCCTCGCTCAAGCAACAGGAGGGGTTTCGCTATTCGGCGCGGGATCTGGCGGTGCTGCGCGCCTATCGCAGCGACATTCCGGTTGTCCTCGGCTCGGCCACGCCCTCGCTGGAAAGCCTCGCGAATGCCCAGCAGGGGCGCTACCACCGCCATGCGCTGACCCAACGCGCCGGTCAGGCGCAGCCGCCCTCATTGCAGCTGCTGGACATGCGCGGCCAGCCCACCCACGACGGCCTCTCACAGCCGCTCATCGAACGGGTCCAGAGCCATCTCGATGCCGGCGGCCAGGCGTTGCTGTTTCTCAACCGGCGGGGCTTTGCCCCGACACTGATCTGCCACGAATGCGGCTGGCTGGCGGAGTGCGATCGTTGCGACGCCCGCTATACCTACCACCGCGGCCGCGGCCGCCTGCACTGCCATCACTGCAATCGCGAGCAGCGCCTGCCGCATCACTGCCCGAGCTGCGGCAGTGTCGATCTGCGCGCACTGGGACTGGGTACCGAGCGAATCGAAGCGGCGCTGACGGCGGCCTTTCCGCAGACACCCCCGGTGCGCATCGACCGCGACAGCACCCGCCGCCGCGGCAGCTTCGAGCAGGCCATGCAGCGAGCGCAGACCGGCGAGACCCGGCTGATACTGGGTACTCAGATGCTGGCCAAGGGCCATCACTTGCCGGCGGTCACCCTGGTCGCCATTGTGGATGCCGATCAGGGCCTGTTCGGCGCCGATTTTCGGGCGTCCGAACGGCTCGCCCAACAGGTCATTCAGGTGGCCGGACGGGCCGGCCGGGCCGAGCGGCCCGGCGAGGTCGTGATCCAGACCCATCACCCCGAACACCCGTTGCTCCAGCAGCTGCTGCACGGCGGCTATCAGGCCTTCGCCCAGACCGCCCTTGCCGAGCGCCAGGCCGCCGGCCTGCCGCCCATGCGGGCAATGGCGCTGATCCGGGCCGAGGCCATCGATCGCAACGCGCCGCTGGCCTTTCTGCGCGCGGCCATGCCACTGGCCCCTGCTGACGATGCGGTCGAGCGGCTCGGCCCCTACCCCGCGCCCATGGAGCGGCGCGCCGGCCGTCATCGCGCCCAGCTGATGCTTCTGGCCGACAGCCGTGCCAGCCTGCAGGCCCTGCTTGGTGGCTGGTTGCCGGCGCTGGCGCGGCTGCCCGAAGCAAGGCAGGTCCGCTGGTCGGTGGATGTCGACCCGGCCGAGTCGCTGTAGCGCTTGAAGACTGCGACCGAGGCCGGATAATGGTCGCTCGTTTGCCAACCGGATACTGAACATCCCGATGAAAGAAGAACTCGTCGATCTGCTGAGCCAGGCCCTGCAATCCCTGGCCGATGCCGAATCCCTCAGCCTTCCCGACCGGATCGACATCCAGCTCGAGCGCGGCCGCGGCAGCGGCCACGGCGATTACGCCAGCAACCTGGCCATGCGCCTTGCGCCGGTGCTGCGCCAGAACCCGCGCGAACTCGCGACACGGCTGGTGGCCCATCTGCCGGTGCATGCCCATATCGATCAGGTCGAGGTGGCCGGCCCCGGGTTCATCAACTTCTTTCTCACCCAGGACGCGGCCAATGCCGTCATCGCCCGCATCCACCGCGAGGGGCGCGAATTCGGTCGCAGCCACTACGGCCGGGGGCAGCGGGTGATCGTCGAGTTTGTCTCGGCCAACCCCACCGGTCCGCTGCATGTCGGCCATGGCCGCGGCGCCGCCTTTGGTGCGGCGCTGGCGGACGTTCTCGAGGCGACCGGTCACGCGGTCCATCGCGAGTACTACATCAACGATGCCGGGCGGCAGATGCATATCCTTGCCGTCAGCGTGCTGATCCGCTACCTGGAGCATCGCGGCGAGACCATGGCTTTTCCCGCCAACGGCTATCGCGGCGACTACATCCACGGCATCGCCCGCGACCTGGAGGCCGAAGCCGGCGAGCGCTACCGCATCACCGCCGCCGATCTGGCCGCCGGGCTGCCGGCCGATGCCCACGCCGGTGGCGACAAGGAGGCGTACATCGATGCCCTCATTGAGCGCGCCCGGGCCCTGCTGGGGGAAAGCCGCTACGAAGAGATCCTCGAGGCGGCGGTCACCGCGATCACCGGGGATATTGCCGAGGATCTGGCCGCGTTCGGGGTCCGCTACGACCGCTGGTTCAGCGAGCGCGCGCTGGTTCGCACTGGTGCCGTTGAGCAGGCCCTCGAGCAGCTCCAGGCCGCCGGTGCGCTCTACGACGCCGAGGGTGCGCGGTGGTTCCGGTCCACCGACTACGGTGACGACAAGGACCGCGTCGTACGCCGGGCCGATGGCCAGACCACCTACTTTGCCTCGGACATCGCCTATCACCTGAACAAATTCGAGCGCGGCTTCGAGCAGGCCATTGATGTCTTCGGCGCCGATCATCACGGCTACATGGCGCGGGTGCGGGCGAGCCTCGAGGCGTTTGGTCACGCCACGGATCGGCTCACCTTTCGGCTGGTGCAGTTCGCCATCCTCTATCGCGGCTCCGAGCGCCTGCCCATGTCGACGCGCGCCGGCGAGTTCGTCACCCTGCGCGCCCTGCGCGAAGAAGTGGGCAACGACGCAGCCCGGTTTTTCTACGTCATGCGCCGACCTGAGCAGCACCTCGACTTTGACCTCGAGCTGGCCAAGTCGCAGTCCAACGACAACCCGGTCTACTACATCCAGTACGCCCATGCCCGGGTCTGCAGCGTGCGGCGCCAGATGCGCGAGCGCGGGATCGAGCATGACCACGATAACGGGCTGGCCAGCGTGTCCCGACTCGATGCCGACCATGAGCAGGCGCTCATCCAGTCCCTGGGCCGCTATCCCGAGGCCCTGGAGTCGGCCGCCGGCAACCACGAGCCCCACCAGCTGGCGGCCTATCTGCGCGACCTGGCGGGCGCATTCCACACCTACTACAACGCCCATACGTTTCTGGTTGACGACCCGGACCTGCGCGATGCCCGCCTGACGCTGATCGAGGCGGTCCGTCAGGTGGTGCGCAATGGCCTGGATCTGCTGGGCGTCTCGGCTCCGGATCGCATGTAGGCATGGCAGCCAAAAGCAACACCCGCCGCAAGCCGGCCCGCAAAAGCAGCGGCCAGGCCAGCCGTGCGTCCCGCTCGCGAGCCGCGACAGCCCGCCGGCCGGGTGCTGTGGTCTGGGGCGTGACCGGGCTGGCGGTGGGTCTGCTGGTGGCCCTGGTGGTACACCTCGAGCATCGCCGCCCCGATGAACCGCGCACCCGCGCGACCGCCGAGACCGGGGCAGATCCGTCACCCGCGGCCGAAACCGATCAGCCGCGGTTCGAGTTCTATCGCCTGCTCAACGAGCAGGAGGTGGAAGTGGGTGAGCAGGACAGTAGCGAGGATGCCCCGACGCCGGCGGTGCCCGAGGCCGACCCCGCCGATGATCCGCCGGCGGCGTCCACGACGGATGGCACTCGCTACCTGCTGCAGGCCGGCTCGTTCCGTCAGGCCGAGGATGCCGATTCACTGAAGGCCAGGCTGGCACTGCTCGGCATCCAGGCCCGCGTTCAGGGGGTCGAACTGCCCGGCGGCGAGACCTGGCATCGGGTTCGCGTCGGGCCCTTCACCGATCTCGAGCAGGTCAACGGCGTGCGCGCGCGGATGGCCGACCAGCAGATCGAATCCATCCTGCTCCAGGCCGGCGGCTGAGCGCTCTGGCCTAAAGGCTCTTGCGGTTACCCGATTCGAACAGCTCGCGCTTGAGGCGAAACAGGGCCGAGGTGTCTTCGTCGCCGTAGCCCTGATCGAGCAAACGCTCGTAGTGCTTGATGGTCATCTCCACCAGCGGCAGATTGACGTCGAGCTTTTGCAGCAGGTCGCGACACAGGTTGAGATCCTTGTGATGGAGCGACACCCGGAAGCCCGGTTCGAAATCACCGGCCAGTATCCGGTTGCCACGGCGCTCGAGCAGACGACTGCCCGCGGCTCCGCCGGTAAGAACCGGTAGCAGGCGTTCGGTATCGAGGCCGCTCGCCTCGGCAAATGACAGCGACTCGCTGATCGCCTGGACAATGCCGGCGACCATCACCTGATTGACCGCCTTGGCCCGCTGGCCATAACCCACCGGACCGAAGTGCGTCGCCTCGCTGCCAATCGCCTGCAGAGCCGGGCGGGCGCGCTCGAGCGCCGCCGGATCGCCGCCCACCATGATCTGCAGGGTCCCGGCCTCGGCGCCTTCAGGGCCGCCGGTCACTGGCGCATCAAGGAATGTCGCGCCCTTCGACGCCAGCATCGCGGCGGCCTTTTCTGCCGTTTCCACACCGATGGTCGAGGTGTCGATCACCCCATCACCCGCGCTGACGCCCGCCGCCAGCGCGGCGACCACCTCAAGGACATCGGCATCGGCGCTGACGCAGGTAATGATCACGTCGCAGGCGCCCGCCAGAGCCGTTGCATCATCGGCCGCCGGCACACCCAGTTCATCGGCCAGGGCGTCGGCAGTGGCCCGTGTCCGGTTCCACACCCCGGCGAGCAATCCGTCGGCGGACAGGTTCCGCGCCATCGCCCGACCCATCACGCCCAGTCCGGCAACACCCACTTTCATGCTTGTCTCCCTATCGTTCGTCAGACCGCCTGAGGCCGTGCAGTCTAACGCAGGCTCCTGTCCTGCCCCAGAAAAAAAACGGGCGCCCGAAGGCGCCCGTGGGTCATTGGTTCAGCCGATCCGCGTTAGCGCTGGTTGCTGAACTCCGGATAGGCCTCGACACCGCATTCGACGATATCGAGCCCGGTCTCTTCCTCTTCCTCGGTCACGCGGATACCGATCACCGCCTTGAGGATCGTCCAGAGGATGTAGCTCACGCCGAAGGTCCAGACAAAGATGGTCAGCAGGCCGATGATCTGCGGCCCAAAGCTGGCGCCGTCGTTCCACAGCGGAACCGCCAGCACGCCCCAGATACCCGCCGTGCCATGCGCGGAGATGGCGCCCACCGGGTCATCGAGCTTGAGCTTGTCGAGTCCGACGATGGAGAACACCACCAGCACGCCGCCGACAACGCCGATCAGGGTCGCGGCCAGCAGACTGGGCACGTTGGGACCGGCGGTGATGGACACCAGACCGGCGATGCCGCCGTTCAGTGCCATGGTCAGGTCGGCCTTGCCGAACATCAGACGGGCGGTAACCAGCGCGGCGACCACGCCACCCGCAGCGGCCAGGTTGGTGTTGGCAAACACCAGGGCGACGGCGTTGGCCGAACCCACGTCGGAGAGCTTGAGCTCGGAACCACCGTTGAAACCGAACCAGCCGAGCCAGAGGATGAACACACCCAGCGTGGCCAGCGGCATGTTGGCACCCGGGATCGGCTTGACCTCACCATTGGGGCCGAACTTGCCCTTACGCGGGCCGAGCACCATTACGGCCGCCAGCGCTGCAGCGGCACCGAACATGTGGACAATGCCCGAGCCGGCGTAGTCGGAGTAACCCACCTCGGCCAGAAAGCCGCCGCCCCAGCTCCAGAAACCCTGGATGGGATAGATCAGCCCGGTGAGGATCACCGTGAACAGCAGGAACGTCCAGAGCTTCATCCGCTCGGCCACGGCGCCCGAGATGATCGACATCGCGGTTGCCACGAACACCACCTGGAAGAAGAAGTCGGAGATGTTCGAGTAGTAGGCGTCACTGCCCGCGGCAATCTCCGCCGGGGCATTGTCGGCGGCGCCGAGGATGCCGCCAAGGGACGGGATGATGCTGCTGATGCCACTGCCGTACATGATGTTGTAGCCAATCAGCATGTACATGATGCAGGCGATCGCGTAGAGCGACACGTTCTTGGTGAGGATCTCGGTGGTGTTCTTCGACCGCACCAGGCCCGATTCGAGCATGGTAAAGCCGGCGGCCATCCACATGACCAGCGCCCCGGAGATCAGGAAGTAAAAGGTATCCAGCGCATAGGCCAGTTCGTTGAATTCTGCAGACATGTTTCAGACTCCCAGTGATTCCTTAGAGTGCGTCTTTGTCGGTTTCGCCCGTGCGAATGCGGATGGCCTGCTCGACCGGTGAGACAAAGATCTTGCCGTCGCCGATCTTGCCGGTGTTGGCCGCCTTGCTGATGGCCTCCATTGCCCGTTCGACGAGGTCATCGTCGAGCACGACCTCGACTTTCATCTTGGGCAGGAAATCGACGACGTACTCGGCCCCCCGATAGAGCTCGGTGTGGCCTTTCTGACGGCCAAATCCCTTGACCTCGGTAACGGTGACGCCCTGCACGCCGATCTCCGAGAGTGACTCCCGGACATCGTCGAGCTTGAAAGGCTTGATAATCGCAGTGATCAGCTTCATGCCTGAACTCCCCTGTCGGGACCGGATCCCCCGGTGCCCATGAACGATAGAAATGCACCAGAGTCTATGCACGGACCATGCCAACAACCGGGAGCTCAGGCATCGGCGACCTGATCCTGTGCATTCATAGCGACTTGCACTTATTCGGTGCGAACGCCTTTCATCGGACGCACCAAAATGAATCGTTTGTTGGATTGGGAATTGCCCGTGAACGCCTTAAACTGGCCTGACAGTCAACGGAGGCCAAACGATGCTCGATCCGAAACAGCTTGACGACATGGCGAAGCGCTTTTCCGACAACCTGCCCAGCGGACTGCGCGACTTTCAGGCAGAAGTCGAGAAGAATGCCCGGGTAGCGCTGCAGAGCACCTTCAGCCGCATGGAGCTCGTCACCCGCGAGGAATTCGACGCCCAGGCCAAGGTGCTTGCGCGCACCCGCGAGCGCCTCGAGGCAATGGAGGCCCGGGTCGCGGCGCTCGAAGGCACGCCGGCGACCAACGAGACGGCGACACCGGACGACGCCGCCGACTGATCCCCGCCCGCCGGGGGCGGATCCTTGCCTCGCACAGGGAGGTGCGTTGCCATGGCACTGGCTCAGATTCAGGCCCGCGCGTCAGTGGGCATCGACGCCCCGCGCGTGGGCGTCGAGGTCCATCTGGGCGGCGGCCTGCCATCGCTGTCCATCGTGGGATTGCCCAACACAGCGGTGCGCGAGGCCCGCGACCGGGTCCGCGGGGCACTGACCACCAGCGGCTTCGAGTTTCCGCGTCGCCGCATTACCGTCAACCTGGCCCCCGCCGATCTGCCCAAGGACGGCGCCCGCTTTGATCTGGCGATTGCGCTGGGGATCCTCGTGGCCTCGGGCCAGATCCCCGAACAGCGCTGCCAGGCCAGCGTCTTCTGCGCCGAGCTGGCGCTGTCCGGTCAATTGCGTCCGGTGAATGGCACGCTGCCGGTGGCACTGCGCTGTGCCGCCGCATCGGAAACCCTCGTCGTTGCCACCGACAATGCCGCCGAGGCCGCCCTGGCGGGCGGGGCAGTGCATGGCGCCGGTCATCTGCTGGACGTGACCCGGCACCTCGGCGGCGAGCGCGCCCTGACACCGGCCCGGCCCAGCGAGCGCGGCCAGGCCCCCGCGACGCCGGATCTGCGCGATGTCATCGCCCAGGCGCCGGCGCGACGGGCGCTGGAAATTGCCGCCGCTGGCGGCCACAGCCTGCTGTTCTGCGGCCCGCCGGGCAGCGGCAAGAGCCTCATGGCGGCGCGCCTGCCGGGCCTGCTGCCCGCCATGACCGATGCCGAGGCGATGGAATCGGCATCATTGCACTCCATCGCCGAGGGTTGCTTCGACCCGGTCCACTGGGCCCGACGCCCCTTTCGCAGCCCTCATCACAGCGCGTCACCGCGCGCCCTGACCGGCGGCGGTGCGCGTCCGCGGCCGGGCGAGATCTCGCTGTCCCACCACGGGGTGCTGTTTCTCGATGAACTGCCCGAATTCCCGCGGGAAGCCCTCGAGGCCCTGCGCGAGCCACTCGAGACCGGTGAGATCAGCGTCTCTCGGGTCAACGCACGGCTGCGCTTTCCTGCCCGTTTTCAGTTGATTGCGGCCATGAACCCCTGCCCCTGCGGCTACGAGGGTGACGGTGACCATGACTGCCGCTGCACGCCGGCGCAGATTCGTCGCTATAGCAACCGCATCAGCGGCCCGCTGCTGGATCGCATCGACCTTCAGGTGCGGGTGCCCCGTCTGACCGCCACTCAGCTCGACGCCTGCCCCGAGGGCGAGTCCAGCGCGGTGGTGGCCCATCGCGTGCAGATCGCCCGCGAGCGGCAGCTTGCCCGTGACGGCATCCCGGCCAGTCACCTGCCGATCAGCGCGATGCGCCGTGTCGGCCGGCTCGATGCCGCCGGCCGGCAACTGATGCAGCAGGCCACCCGGGCGTTTGGTCTGTCGGCACGCGGCTGGCACCGCTGCTGGCGGATCGCCCGCAGCATTGCCGATCTCGACGGCGCCCCGGCCATACGGGAACACCATATCGCCGAAGCACTGTCCTATCGTGAGCGGGTTCAGCGTTAAACTGAACGCAGCACGTCAAAGGAGGTTCAGTGAATATCATCGTGATGGGCGGCGGTCTGGTCGGTGTAACCACGGCCTGGTATCTGCTCGAGGGCGGTCATTCGGTGACACTGGTCGACCGGGCGTCCGAACTGGCCTCGGAGGCGAGCCACGCCAACGGTGCGATGCTCCACGCCAGCCATACTGAACCCTGGAACACCCCTCAGGCCCTGGGCCAGCTGTTGCGCTGGATGGGTCGCGAAGACTCGCCGCTGCTGCTGCGGCCCAGGCAACTGCCGCGCCTGATCGGCTGGGGACTGGGTTTTCTGCGCTACAGCCGTCCCCATCACCACGCCCGCAACACGGCGGTCAACGCCCGCCTGGCGGTCTACAGCCTGCAGCGCATGCGTGAGCTCGAGGCGCAGACCCCCATCGACTACACGCAGGCGCACAATGGCATTCTCAAAATCTTTCGCCACGCCGACGAAATGGAGACCGCCCGCGCCAGCAGCCGGCTGATGGCCGACTCGGGAGTGCGCCATGAGACCCTGAGCCCCGCCGGGATCAGCCAGCGCGAGCCGGCGCTCGCCGATATCGAGTCGGAACTCGTCGGCGGGTTCTTCTACCCCGACGACGCCAGCGGTGATGCGCGGCTTTTCTGCCAGCGACTGGGTGAGAAGGCCGTCGAACGCGGATTGACCCTGCGGCTGGGCGAATCGGTGCAGCGCCTGCATGTCAACGCCGGACGCCTGCGAGCCATCGACACCGATCAGGCCACCCTCGAAGCCGATGCGTTTGTCCTCGCCACCGGCGCCGAGGCACCGCATCTCGCCCGTCAGGCGGGTCTGCGCCTGCCCATCAAACCGGTCAAGGGCTACTCCGCCACCCTGCCCGTGGGCGGGCTCGAGGCCGCCCCACGGTTGCCGATCATCGACGATGGCCGCAAGATCGTCATGACACGACTCGGCGATCAGCTGCGCATTGCCGGTACGGCCGAGTTCACCGGCTATGACAAGCGCGTACGCCCGCAGCGGGTCGAGAGCGTGCTCGAACAGGGCCTGGCCAACTTTCCGGCACTCACGCGCCAGGTGGACACCCGTGAGGCCGATCAATGGGCCTGCCTGCGCCCGATGACCATCGACGGCCCACCGATACTGGGGGCCAGCGGCGTCGACGGGCTGTACCTGAACACCGGCGCCGGCCATCTCGGCTGGACGTTCGCCGCCGGGACCGGGCGGATCGTCGCTGATATGATCGACCAACGCACGCCGGCCATTGATCTGTCCGGCCTGACCCTCGAGCGCTATCAATAGGCGAGGCCCGTACCCCGAGCATGGACAGCCTGCAAAGCATCATCCTCCTGCTGGCCACCTCCGTGGTGGCGGTCTCGCTGTTCCGCCGGCTGGCCCTGCCGCCGATCATCGCCTATCTGGTGGTGGGCATGGCGCTGGGCCCCTCGGCGCTGGGCCTGATCCCCGAAAACGAAACCACCCACCTGCTCGCCGAATTTGGCGTGGTGTTTCTGCTGTTCACCATCGGCCTGGAGTTTTCGTTCCCGCAACTGCACGCCATGCGCTGGGCAGTGGGCGTGCTCGGTGCCAGTCAGGTCACACTGTGTCTGGTGCTGTTCGGCGGCATCGCCTGGTGGCTGACCGGATCCATTGAGGTGGGGGTGGTACTGGGCGGCGCCCTGGCACTGTCGTCGACCGCGATCGTCACCAAGCAGCTCACCGAGCAGGTCGAGGTGCATACCCGCCACGGGCGACGGGCGGTGGGCGTGCTGCTGTTCCAGGATCTGGCCGTTGTCCCGTTGCTGATTGCCATTCCCATCCTCGCCGGCAACAGCGACAACTCGCTGGCCACTGAGCTGGGGCTTTCACTGATCAAGGGCGTGGTGGTGTTTGGCGTCATGGTCTGGGTGGGGCGCAAGGCGCTGCGGCCGATCTTTCACGAAGTCGCTCAGGCCCGGTCCAACGAGCTGTTCACGCTGACGGTCCTGCTGATCGCGGTTGCCGCGGCCTGGCTGACCCATCTGGCGGGCCTGTCACTGGCGCTGGGGGCGTTTCTTGCCGGCATCATGCTGGGCGAGACCGAATACCGCTATCAGATTGACGCCGATATACGACCGTTTCGGGATGTGTTGCTGGGGTTTTTCTTTATCACTGTCGGCATGGTCATCAATCTGCCGGTGCTGATCATGGAGCTGCACTGGGTGCTGCTCATCGCCGCCGGCATGATGGTCGTCAAGCTGCTACTGGTGTATGCCATCGCCCGGCGGGTGGATGGCCCGCAGGACTCGGGACGAACCGCGATCATCCTCGCCAATGGCGGTGAGTTCGGGTTTGCCCTGATTGCCCTGGCGATCAGCGCCGGACTGATGACATCGGCCGCCAGCCAACTGGTGCTGGCCGCCATCGTACTCACCATGCTTGCCGCCCCGATCCTGATTCGCCACAACCATCGGCTCGCCGAGCGCTTGCTGAGCGCCCCGGCCACCAGCGCCGATGCGGTTGACCCCGAGACCGAGGTCTCGCGCATTGCCGAGCCGCTTGCCAACCACGTCATCCTCTGCGGCTACGGCCGGACCGGCCAGAACATCGGCCGCTTCCTGGATCAGGAGGCGCTGCCGTACATGGCCCTCGACCTCGATCCCCAGCGCGTCCAGGAGGCCCGCAACGCCGGCGATCCGGTCAGCTACGGCGACTCCGAGCGACGCGAGGTGCTGCAGGCCGCCGGACTCGAAAGGGCGCGGATGATCGTGCTCAGCTTTGACAATCCGGCCAGTAGTCTCAAGGTGCTCGAGCATACCCGTGCCGAGCGCCCGGACATCCCGATCATCGTGCGCACCCGCGATGATCGCTGGATCGAGCGCTTCGAAGCGGCCGGCGCTACGGTGGTCGTCCCGGAAATCCTCGAGGCAAGCCTGATGCTGTCCTCGCATGTGCTGGCCCTGCTGGGGGTCCCCATGGCGAAGGTGTTCCGGAGTGTGCGGGAGGTCCGCGGCGATCGCTATCGCCTGCTGAAGGGGTATTTCCACGGTGCCGAGCGCGTGGATCTGGAAAAGGTCGGGCGCTTTCAGGAGCAGCTCCACGCCATCACGCTCAGCGGCAACGCCCGGGCGATCGGTCAGCGCCTGAGCGACATCGACTCCGACTCGATCGGAATCACCATCAATGCCGTGCGGCGGGGCGGGATCCGGGGGCCGCAGCCGTCGCCCGACACGGTGCTACGCGAAGGCGATGTGCTGGTGGTGTATGGCACGCCCGAGGCGCTTGAGCATGCCGAGCACGTTCTGCTCGGCGGTGAGCCCGCCAGCTGATCAGGACTCGGGGATCTCCAGTCCGGTCTCGGACTCGACCATCCACTCAATGGCGGCGCGGATCTCCTCCTCGGAGGCCGCTCCACCCTGTGCCGGCATATTGCCGTAGCCATTGACCACATGCTCGGTCAGGGTTTCCCAGCCCTTGCCAATGCGCTCGTTCCAGCCGGCCTGGTCCCCGACGGCAGGGGCATTGAGGAAATTGCCCTGATGACAGGCAATGCAGACCGCCTGAGTGACCTGCTCGCCGCTGCGGACCTCGGTGACGCCACCTTCGTCGGCGCCAGTCTCGGCCGAGGCGATGGCGGGCGCCGGCTCACCACTGAGTCGAACGGCAAAATCCGGCGAGAGGTTCTGCTCGGCGCGCTCTTCGGCCAACGCCTGACGATCGGGATCCTCGTCACCGAACACCGAATTCGCGATCACGATGAGCAGAATCGTCACGCCCACCAGAGTGGCAATGACCAGTGCGAAGTTACGGACGAAGACACTATCCTGCTCGGCGCTCACTTGATAATCCTCAATTTTCGGGCTGTCCCAAAGTATAGCGGCATTGCGGGACGCGGCAAACCGGGGGCTATGCCCCGCCCGCGCCAAACGCTACAATGCAGCCGATGCGCCCGTAGCTCAGCTGGATAGAGCGTCGGCCTCCGAAGCCGAAGGTCGCAGGTTCGAATCCTGCCGGGCGCACCATACCAACCAACGGGTTGCGCGGATCTCATCGTTCGCGCACTTGTGATTGACGTTGACCGGATGACGCACGGTCTAGCGGGTCACAAGGTCGCCCCGAGGCAGAGCATCGTGCTCCTCAGCGCCCTGACTCCGATATACAGGCGTCAAATCAGCCACTGTCGGAAGCAACGTTGACACCCAGGGCAACAGCGTCTGGTTATGCTTTACTCTTAGTGACTCCAGAGTCTCAGAACTTTTACCACCCGCTCCTCTTCCAGCACTTGGTACACCAGACGATGCTGAATATTGATGCGGCGTGAATAGGCCCCCGCAAGATCCCCAATGAGTTTCTCAAACGGAGGCGGCTTGCAGTAAGGATCGTCTGAAATCGGCGCCAAAAGCTCCTGGGCTTTTGGCTTAAGGCCGCTGGAGGCCAGTTTCTTTGCATCTTTCTGGGCTTGTTTGGTGTAAACCAACTTCCATGTCACCAGTCCAGCTCCTCGTCGCATTTGTCCACGGGGGTATCCATCCCCTCACGAATTGACTCCCGCATACCCGGTACTGAGAGCAGGTAAAGTGTTTCCTGAATGGCCGACCAGTCCTCTTCGGATACCAGGACAGCTTTGTTCCGCTTGCCCATGATGACGATCGGTTGGTGGGATTCGGCAGTTTCGTCAATCAACCGATAAAGGTTGCTGCGCGCCTCTGTTGCTGTAATTCCGGTCATGACGCACCTCTTGCGTGTTCAAATTTTAATCAATCGTACGAGATTGCGGACGTACGTCAAAACAATCGTCATGCATAACAGTGAATGGGTTTCGGCCGCCGAAGCCGAAGGTCGCAGGTTCGAGTCCTGCCGGGCGCACCACGCCATCTCCCGCAACAGCGCCGTTACCGTCTCTTCCACAGCGCTGCTATTCTCGACGTTCATTCTATTCATCCATCGCAAGAAGGGACGAGCTGTCGTGAAGGCCTATTTCGATCAACGTCAGGATCTGCATCACCCGAGAACCTATTTCACCCGTGGGCAGATGCGTGCGCCGCAGGAGATCCCGGAGCGCACGACCCATATCCGCGCCGGGCTCGAGCGGGCCGGTGCCGCGATCCAGAGGGTCAGCGACCACGGCATCCAACCGATCAACCGGGTCCACGATCTCGGTTATCTCCGCTTTCTCGAGTCCTGCCACCGGCGCTGGACGAGCATGCCGGAGGACTGGGGTGACGAGGTCCTGTCGAATGTGTTCGTGCGCTCGCCCAACCCGCTGCGCGGGATCCTCGCCGAAGCGGCCCGGTACCTCGCGGATGGCAGCTGTCCGGTCGGCGAACACACATGGGAGGCGGCGTACTGGTCGGCTCAATCGGCGCTCTGTGCAGCGGATGATGTCATTGCGGGCGACGCGATGGCCTTCGCCCTGTGCCGCCCGCCGGGCCACCATGCCCGGGTCGATGCGGCCGGTGGATTCTGCTATCTGAACAATGCCGCAATCGCCGCCGAGGCCCTGCGCACTCGGTTTCCCCGCGTCGCGGTACTGGATACCGATGTGCATCACGGTCAGGGGATCCAGGAGATCTTCTACGACCGCTCAGATGTGCTCTATATCTCCATTCACGGCGATCCGACCAATTTTTATCCCGTGGTCAGCGGTTTCGAGGACGAGCGGGGCACCGGCGCGGGCGAGGGGTACACGATCAATCTGCCCCTCCCCCATGGCTCAGGGCCGGAGGCGTTTTTCGCCCGGCTCGACGATGCCTTGAATGCCATCCGTCTGTTCGCCCCGGACGCACTGGTCTTCTCGAACGGGTTCGATATCTACCATGAGGATCCACAAGCGAAGATCGGTGTGCAGTCAACGGATATCCGTGCGCTCGGATCCCACGTTGCCGCGCTGGCGGTGCCCACGGTAGTCATTCAGGAGGGCGGCTATCACTACGCAAGCCTGGCGGAGAATACCGAGTCGCTGATGGCCGGGCTGGACGCGGGCCGCTGACCGCATCAGCGCCCGGTGGTTCCCCGCGACTTGTGCCAGCCCGGCACAGGCGATCATCCGCGATGGCTATTCCCGTCACCGTCGGCGGGTACTAGCATATGAATCGTTGTCAGGGGCACTCCCCTGAACCGACTCTCCTCCTCTTGGCCGACGTCATCGTCGGCTTTTTTTTGTCCGGATGACGCCGGCGACGGCCGACGTCAGTCAAACCAGGCCATCAGCCGCGGCAAAAACCGGCCCAGTTCGTCCGCCATGATGACGAAATCGGCATCGAAGCGCTCCTGCGCGGATTCCGCCTCGCGATCGTCGACGTCGTTCTGCACCCCATCGGTAAACTTCAGCCGCTTGATCGACAGATCCGAGTCGAGCACCGCATTGATGCGGTCATCCCAGGTCATCGCCAGCCGCCGGACCCGTTTGCCGGCCTTGATATGCCCGCGGATCTCGGCGCTGCGCAGATCCTGACGCTTGCAACGCACTTCCGCGCCCTCGCTGCGCGGATCCTCGAACACGGCCTCCTCGCCGGGCTCGAGGTCGCTCGGAAAACGGTCATGGGCCAGCCAGTCGGTCATGATCTGATGCGGCGCGCTCTCGGTCTGCAGCGGCCGGATGGGCAGACTGCCCAGCATGGCGCGCAGGTCATCGGTAAGCAGCTCGGCCTCGCGCCAGGTGGCGGCATCCACGACCAACCAGCGTCCGCTCAGATCCAGATACGCGTAGGCGCGCTTGCTGCGGGTGAAAGCCCGAGGCAGCAGGTCGATGGTCACCTCTTCTTTGATGCGTGCCTTTTCACGCCGCCCCAGCGGCCTGGCCATGGCGTCTTCGCGCTCAGCCACGCGGGCGTCGACGTTTTCCCGCACGACCGCCGGCGGCAGCACCCGGGATTCGGTCTGCAGGCACACCATCAGCCGGTCCCCGGCGGCGTGCACCAGGGTTTCACCGCCTTTCTCAAGCGGTGGCACCCAGCCCCGGGTTTCGGGGTCGTGCGGACCCACGGGCTGGAACTGGCCGGCACTGAGCCGGTCCTCCAGCGCTTCGGCATCCAGCGTGAAGGCATCGGCGATTTGATAGACGCAGAGATTGCGAAACCACATTGTTTGTTGCTTGTTCCGTACTGAGGGGGGTCAGGGGTTGGAGGCGCGGACGAGCGCCGCCCGCGCGGTCCGGACGCGGCGTACCGCCTCGTCCCGGCTGGCGGCCGACGCGGTCAGATGGCCCATCTTGCGACCGGCCCGCGGCTCGGCCTTGCCATAGAGATGCAGATTGACGGCGGGATCCGCCAGCGCCGCCGTCCAGTCGGGTTCACCATCGGCCCAGAGATCGCCCAGCAGGTTGGCCATGGCGGTGGGCTGCCGGCGGGTGGTGTCACCCAGCGGCAAGCCGCAGACTGCCCGCAGCTGCTGGTCGAACTGACTGCTGGCACAGGCCTCGATGGTCAGATGGCCCGAATTGTGGGGTCGCGGCGCCAGCTCGTTGACCAGGAGCTCACCCCTGCGGTCAACAAACAGCTCCACGCACAGCACACCCACCACATCGAACGCCTCCATGACCGTCGCGGCAATCTCGCGGGCCCGGGTGGTCTGGGCTTCATCCAGCGGGGCGTCGGCAATGGAAACATCAAGGATGTGATCCACGTGGCGGTTCTCGATCACGCCGAAATCCACCCGCTCACCCGTGGCACCGCGCGCGGCCACCACCGACAGCTCAGCAGCAAAATCGACCACGCCCTCGAGAATCGCCGGCCCGCCGCCGATGGACGCCCAGGCCGCCACCGCATCGTCGGCGGTGTTGATGCGAGCCTGGCCCTTGCCGTCATAGCCAAAGCCGGCCGTTTTCAGAATGCAGGGCGTGCCCAGACGGGCAATGGCCGCCAGCAGGGCTTCAAGCGACTCCACCGCCGCATAAGGGGCAGTGGGCAGCCCCGCGGCCGTCAGGGCATGTTTTTCGCGCCAGCGGTTCTGGCACAGGTGAAGGACCTCGCCGCGTGGTCGCACCGGGCCGTGTCGGGCGGCGGCGTTGGCGGCCGCCGAGGAGATATTCTCGAACTCGAACGTGACCGCATCGACGTCGCGGGCAAAGCGCTCGATGGCATCAAGGTCTTCGTAAGCGGCAACGGTTTCCCGGTCGGCGATCTGGCCGGTCGGCGAGTCGGCAGTCGGCGAGAAGGTGTGCACGCGATACCCCATGCGCCGGGCCGACTGCGCCAGCATGCGGCCCAGCTGACCGCTGCCGAGAATGCCAAGGGTGGCGCCGGGCAGCACCGGGTCATTCAAGGCAGTTCATCCTCGATCACCTTTTGCGCCTGCGCCTCGCGAAAGGCATCGAGGCGCTCGGCAAGGTCCGGATCCTCAGCGGCCAGCATCGCCACTGCGAACAGCGCGGCATTGCGAGCACCCGACTCGCCGATGGCAAACGTCGCCACCGGCACGCCCCCCGGCATCTGGGCGATGGACAGCAGCGAGTCGAGTCCCTTGAGGGCACGGCTTTGCACCGGCACACCCAGCACCGGTACCGGTGTCTGCGCCGCCACCATGCCGGGTAGATGGGCGGCCCCGCCGGCACCGGCAATGATCGCTCGCAGCCCGCGCTCGCGCGCCGTCGCCGCGTAGTCGTTCATGCGCGCCGGCGTGCGATGCGCCGAGACGATGCGGCACTCATGGCGCACGCCAAACTCCTTGAGCACGCTATCGGCATGGGCCATGGTCTCCCAGTCGGAGCGACTGCCCATGATGATGCCGACCCGCGGGGCGTCATCGACCATCGCTCGGCTCCCTGACGTAGCGGCCGGGGGCATCCTCGATCGGGGTCAGCTTGCCGTCCCCGGGGGTCCGCGCCGGCACCTCGCCGCCGCGCTTGGGCGACAGCCACTTGACCCAGTCGAGCCACCAGGAGCCTTCGTGGTGCTTGGCGCTGTTGAACCACGTGTCGGGGTTCTTGGGGTTGCGCCCGTTCAGCCAGTAGCCGTACTTCTGCTTTTCGGGCGGGTTGACGACGCCGGCGATATGCCCCGAGCCGCCCAGGACAAAACGCGTCGGCCCGCTCAGCAGCTGCGAGCCGCGGTAGCAGGCATGCCAGGGCGCGATATGGTCTTCCTTGGCCGAGACGAAGTACGACGGCACTTCGACCTTGCCCAGGTCGATGGGAATGCCGTCCAGCGTGATGCCGCCCGGCTCGCGCAGCTTGTTCTCGAGATACATCTTGCGCAGATAGAAGGCATGCATGCGCGCCGGCATGTTAGTGGAATCCTGGTTCCAGTAGAGCAGGTCGAACGGGAACGGATCCTGGCCCTTGAGGTAGTTGTTGACGAAAAACGACCAGACCAGATCGTTGGAGCGCAGGCTCGACATGGTCGAAGCCATCTGGTTGCCGGCCAGATAGCCGCGCTCGTTCATCTGCTTTTCGAGATTGGTGAGCTGCTCCTCGTCAATGAACACCTCAAGCTCGCCGGGGCTGTCAAAGTCGAGCAGCGTGGTCAGGAAGGTAGCGCTGTTCACGCCGCCCTCGCCCCGACTGGCCATCCAGGCCAGGGTCGAAGCCAGCAGCGTGCCGCCCAGACAATAGCCGATGATGTTGACGTCGCGCTCGCCAACGGCCTGCTCGACGGCATCCAGTGCCGCCAGCGGGCCCTGCTTCATGTAGTCCTCGAACTCCTTGTCGGCGAGTTCGGCATCGGGATTGCGCCACGAAATGACGAACACCGTAAAGCCCTGATCCACCAGCCATTTGACCAGCGAGTTCTTGGGCCGAAGGTCGAGGATGTAGTACTTGTTGATCCACGGCGGCACGAACAGCAGCGGCCGGCGCGCCACCGCCTCGGTGGTCGGCGAATACTGGATCAGCTGCGTCAGCTCGTTTTCGTAGACCACCTTGCCGGGGGTGATCGCCAGATCTTCGCCCACGTCAAAGGCATTGGGGTCGGTCTGACGGATCTTGAGCTTGCCGTTGCCCCGCTCGAGGTCCTCGAGCAGATTGTTCAGGCCGTCCACCAGATTCTGGCCGCCGGTCTCGACGGTGCGCTCGAGCACCTCGGGGTTGGTGGCCAGGAAATTGCTCGGCGAAGCGGCGCTGATGAACTGCCGGGTATGGAAGTCGATCTTGCGCTGGGTCTTCTCGTCGAGCCCCTCCACGGTATTGACCGAGTGATTGAGGTAATCGGCGGTCAGCAGATAGGTCTGCTTGACGAAGTCAAAGAACGGATTGTCATCCCAGGCATCATGCTGGAAGCGCTTGTCGCTCTTGGGCGCAGCGCGGACCGGCTCGCTTTCGACGCCCATCATGCGCAGTGTCTGATTCTGGACAAGCGCCATGTAGTCCTGCCAGAAGGCCATCTGGGATTCCATCAACTGCACCGGATCGGCCATGAGGCGCGTGTACAGATCCTGGAACAGCTTGCTCATGTGCAGCGCGTCGTCCACCGAGATCTGCTGGCCGAACTGCTGACGCGTCAGGAAGTCCTTGACCAGATGCTGACTCCGGCCGGCGACCTCGGCCAGCGAGCGCGACAGCTCGTTGGGGTCGACCTGACCGGTTCCGGTATCCTGCTGATCAGTCATAGCGAGCCTCCGCTCACGAAACAAATGGTGATTGGGATCATACGGCACTGCGACAAACCGCCACAAACCCCTGCACCACCCCCTGTGGTAGCGGCCGCCGAGGCCCCGCCGGCGGCCGCCAGCGCACTGGCCGACCGCATCGGCAGTCCACTGCAGGCGCATCCGCCCGATCGGGGCCTGTACCTGTGGCTGGCCGCGGACGGACTCAGCCTCTGCCAGGCCACGGGCCCAGCGATGTGCATGCGCGCCGAGTTTGTGGGCGGCGTACAGGGATATCGAAGTGCCCGGCAACGCCACCAGCGCGAAGCCATTGTTCGCGCCTGCGGCATTACCCGCGAACACTGCCCATGGGTTGTGGATGCCACCGCGGGACTGGGGCGTGATGCCTTTGTGCTTGCCACCGCCGGCGCCCACGTCAGCCTGCTCGAGCGCTCACCCGTGGTGCATGCGCTACTGCTCGATGGACTGGAGCGCGCCGCGGCTGCTGGCGCCGGCGAGCGCACGGCGCGCATGCACCCCTATGCCGTCGATGCCCTGGACTGGCTGAGCGGAGCGGCCGACCGACCCTGCCCGGCGGTGGTCTACCTTGACCCGATGTACGCGGGACGGCGTCGCGGCGCCGCCGGCAAGGAGCTGGCGCTGTTGCAGGCGCTGTTGCCCGGCACCACGGACGAGTCGGCGCTGCTGGCCCGGGCCCGGGCCGCTGCCACCGAGCGCGTCGTGGTCAAGCGCCACCGCCATGCGGCTGCACTGGCTGATCAGCCCCCGGATTACCACCTGCCGGGGCGCAGCACCCGGTTTGATGTCTATCGCACCAGAAAGGCCTGATCGGGCTCGGCCCGCGGCAGACTGACCGACGCCTCGAGCGCCAGCATGCAGGCCCAGGGATCAGCCGCCGCGGCGGGCGCCACCAGATCCGACTGGGCCACCAGTCGCAGCCGCAGATCACTGAGCCCGTTGCGGGCCAGCCGGGTAACGGCAGCCGCCTGTGCCGACGTATCGGCATCCCCCGCCACCAGGGCCACCAGCGTGCCTCCGCGGCGGGTCCGCGGGTTGAACTCCGCCACGCGCAGGCTGCGCAGCCCCTCGCCCAGCGCCTCGTCGAGTACCGGCCAGGCCGCCTGCAGACGCTGACGATGCGCGGGCTCCAGGACCGGCACCGGCGGCATCGCCAGGCGCAGGGCCTGTTCGATGAGCACTTCCGAGGGCGGGCCGGCGGCCATGTAAGCCGCCGGCGTGCGATTGCCCAGCCCCGGCTGGGGCGTGTCCCACCAGTGCCGCGCCGCGGCTTCCCCCTCCGGATGACCGTGCAGAAGGCGTTCGATGAAGTGATGATTGCAGCTGACCGCGAAGCGCCCCGCCACTTCGCGGCGGGCCCCGGGGTAGCCGCAGACTTCGCAGGTTACCGCCGCCCGATCGCGGGCCTCGACCACCCGCGGCGACACCGGATCGCGGAGGCCGTCAAACGCCACCTCGAGCATGCCCCCACGGGCGCACAGGCGGCGCCAGCGAAAGCCATTGCGTTCGGCCAGGGGCATGCCGGCCTCGACCTGCTCGAAGAGTCGCTCGAGCACGCCATACCAGCCCGGCGGGACGTCCACCTGAACCCCATCGGCATCCTCGCTGGCCCCGGGGCAGCGAAACTGCCAGGGATAGCGAAGCTGCGCAGCAGCGAGAAAGGCCCGATAGCGACGCTCGGCGGTGGTGGAATCCATGGTTCATTGTGACCCGAGCGGATGGCAGCGGTCATCCCGCCGGATCAGCGATCACCCATAAAAAAGGCCCGATGCCGCGCACGGCATCGGGCCCTGACAGTCAAGTCCTGCGGTTACCAGGAACGGCGCGGGCCGCCTCCACCGCCGGGCTTACGTTCCTGCGCCTCATTGATGCGCAGCGTGCGTCCGCCCATTTCCGTGCCATTGAGTGCCTCGATGGCGGCGTCCGCCTCGGCAGGGTCCATGCGCACGAAGCCAAAGCCACGAGGACGACCGGTTTCCCGATCGGAGATCATCCGAACCTCTTTGACCTCACCGTGGTTGGCGAAAAGGTCACGGACTTCATCCTCGGAGGCGGAGAAGGGCAGATTGCCCACGTAAATCGATTTCATCTATCTGTCTCATCAAGGTCTGCCGGGTTTATCAATCCGACAGGTCAAACATCGCAGAAGGCGTCTGCCTTCCTTTAGACCGCCCGAACGTCGGGCTGCCGGGTGCTGATCACAAAGCAATCATGCACTTGGCTAGGACAATACGGCAGGGGTGCGCGCTGCGCAATCAAAAATTTGAGGCGTAACGACGCGCCAGCGCCTCCTGCACGCTGGGATGCACGAAGCGGCTGACATCGCCGCCCAGCGAAGCGACCTCGCGGACCAGGCTGGACGAGATATAGGCGTACTGCTCGGCGGGCGTCAGGAAGACCGTCTCAACATTGGGAACCAGCTGACGGTTCATGCTGGCGAGCTGGAATTCGTGCTCGAAGTCGGACACCGCCCGCAGCCCGCGCAGGATGACCCGCGCGCCCTGGGACTCGACAAAGTCCACCAGCAGCGAGTCAAAGGGCATCACCTCGACCCGGCGGTACGGCCGCAGCACATGCCGGGCCAGCTCGACGCGCTGATCAAGGCTGAAGGCCGGATGCTTGCTGGGGCTGGGGCTGCCCGCCACCGCCACGATCAAATGATCGAAAAACCGGGATGCGCGCTCGACCAGATCGCTGTGACCATTGGTCAGCGGATCGAACGTGCCGGGGTAGACCGCAACGACTGACATAACGCCTCCTCCCTCGAAGCGCCGCATCGTATTGCCTGTCGCACCAACATGCCAGCCCCGGCCGGCCATCCCGCCTCAATCCGCCCGCTGCAGCAGCCCAAACCAGACATCACCGGCGGTTTTCTGGCGCTGACAGACCCAATCGCCGGGATCGAGCGTTGGGGCATGCCCGGCGCGCGCCTCGACATAGACCTGAGCCGCGTCGGCGAGCCATCCGCCCTGCGCCAGCCCGATCAGAGCGGCATCAAGCCAGTCACTGCGAAAAGGCGGATCCACAAACACCAGATCAAACGCCACGGGATCAGAGCGCAGAAAACGCCGCGCATCCATTGTCAGCACCCGGGCCCGCGGCGTTGCCTCGAGGCGCTCGATCAGCTTTTGCAGGGCCGCCGCCACCGGCCGCGAGCGCTCCACGAACGTGGCCGATGCCGCCCCCCGGGACAGCGCCTCGAGCCCCAACGCACCGGTGCCCGCAAACAGATCGAGCACGTGGGCGCCGCGCAGCGTCGGCTGCAACCAGTTGAACACCGTCTCGCGATTGCGATCGGCGGTAGGCCGCAGTCCCGGAGCCGTACCCACCGGAAACCGTCGGCCGCCCCAGTCACCGCCGATAATGCGCATTATTCGGCTTCGTTGATCGTCGCCTCCGGGCCGACCAGCACAGTGATGTTGCGTGCCGGATCGATATGCTCGTGCATGGCCGAGCGGACCGCCTCGCCATCCAGGGCGTCGATGCGCTCGACAAACTGCTCGAGGTAGTCCGGCGACAGATCGTAAAAGCCGATGGTGGCCACATAGCCCAGCAGATCCCGATTACTGTCGAGCTGCAGCGGGAAGCTGCCGGTGATATTGCGCTTGGAATCACTCAGCCGCTGCGCCGCCGGCTCGTCGACCCGCATTGCCTCAAGGCTATCGCGCATGACCGACAGCGCCTCTTGCAGGGAGTCATTGCGCACCTGGGTGGTCATCTGGAACCGACCGCGCCGGGCGCCGGAGGTGAGCGACGAGGCGCTACTGTAGGACAGCCCACGCTCTTCACGCATGCGCTCGGCAAGAATCGAGGTCAGTCCCCCGCCACCGAGAATGTGGTTGCCCAGATACAGCGGATAATAGGCTTCGCTGCCCTTGCGGACCGAGGGCTGGCCCATCATTACGTGGGTCTGCTCGGCCTCCAGCGGCACGCGGATGGTACGCGCCGAGGCCGGGGGTTCCACGGCCGGCAGCGCTTGCAGCGATTCGCCCGCCGGCAGCGCGCCACTCAGGGCGTTGGCAATCGCCTCGGCACGCTCGGCACCGAGATCGCCGACAATGGACACGGTGGCGTTGCGGGCCGTGTAGTGGCGGCGATGGAAGTCGACCACCGCCGAGCGGGTCAGCTCATCGACCGACTCCAGCGTGCCACCGGGCGGCGTGGCGTAGGGATGCTCGCCGTAGATGCCCCGCATGAAGGCCTTCTCGGCCAGCGCCGAGGCCGATGACTGCGCCTGCTGCAGCCCAAGGCTCATCTGTCGGCGCACGCGCTCGACGGCATCGGAAGGGAAGTCGGCCCTGGCGATGACCTCAGCCAGGCTGTCGATCACCGGATCGAGACGGGCCGGCTCGCTGAGGGCCCGAACACTGACCTGAGCGGTATCACGACCACTGCCGGTACTGACGCGGGCGCCATAGCGCTCGAAGCCGCGGGCAATGGCCCCGGCCGATCGCTCGGGCGTGCCCTCCAGCAGGAGATTGCTGGTCATCCGCGCCAGCCCGGGCGTATCGCCATCGCGGGCACTGCCCGCATCGAAGGTCACGCGGACATCAACGATGGGCAGCTCGTGGCGCTCGACAAACAGCACGTCGGTGCCGGCACGGGTGGTCCATTCCTGGATATCGGCTTGCATTGCGCCCCCTGTGTGACTGAATAGGATCAGCGTGGCCGCCGCGATGAGGCGCTTCATCCGGCATCCTCCTCATCCGCGGGTCGCATGATGCCGACGGTAAGCATTTCGGGGCGGAGATACTTCCGGGCAGCGGCCCGCAGATCCTCCGCGGTCAGGGCACGCACGTTTTCCTCAAACGCGTTGAGGGTCTGGTAGCCGGCACCGGTGGTCTCGAGCATGCCAAGCTGCATGGCCTGGTAGAACACCGAGTCCATTTCGAACAGATGATCGGCCAGCATCTGGCTGCGGGCCCGCTCGAGGGCCTCGTCCGAGACAAGGGTTTCCTGCAGCCGGCGAATCTGCTCGCGCAGTGCCGTTTCCACGGCTTCGACATCACCCTCGGCCGGGACGCCGAACAGTGAAAACTCGCCGTCCAGGCGAACCATGGGGTTGTAGCCTGCGCCGGCCGCCGCCGCTACGCCCGAGCCACGGACCAAATCCTCGGCCAGGCGCGCGCCGTCACCGCCATCGAGGATGGTGGCAAGCATCTGCAGCGCGTAAGGATCGCGACTCGACTCGGCGGTGGGGAAGGATGGCACCTCGTAGCCCATGCGCAGCTGGGTCACCCGGGCCTGGGGATCGCGATGAATGACGCGCCGCTCGCCGGGTGGCTGGAGGTTGTCGGCGTCGTGGACCGTGGGCACCTCGCGGCCCTCGATGTCGCCGAAGTATTCCTGCGCCATTGAGTGAACCGCCTCGGGCTCAACGTCGCCGGCCACCACCAGAATGGCGTTGGAGGGCGTGTACCACTGGTCGTACCAGTCACGTAGATCCGCTACGTCGAACGCCGCCACATCATCGGCCCAGCCAATGATCGGATGCGCATAGCCGGTACCCGGGTGGGCGATGGCGGCATAGCGCTCGGCAAAGCGACCCTCGGGCCGATCGTCGGTGCGCAGCCGGCGCTCTTCGAGAACCACTTCACGCTCGGTGGACAGCGCCTCGGCGTTGATCTGCAGATTGGCCATGCGATCCGCCTCGAGCTCGAGCGCCACCGCCAGCCGGTCGGCGGCCATGATCTCGAAGTAGGCGCTGAAGTCGCGGCCGGTGAAGGCGTTCAAGCGCCCACCCTCACGCGAGATGATCTCCGAGAATTCGCCCTCCGCGTGGCGCTCGGTGCCCTTGAACATCATGTGCTCGAACAGATGGGACAGGCCCGTCTCGCCCCGGGTCTCATAGGATGAGCCCACCCGGTACCAGACCTGCGAGACCACCACCGGGGCGCGGTGATCCTCGCGCACCAGTACCTGCAGGCCGTTATCGAGGGTGAATTCGGTGACGCCCGAGCTGGACTGCGCGGCGACCGGCGCCGCCATCAGCGCGGGAATCAAGGCAAGGAGCGCGTTTCGCATCGTCAATGAAGCCTCTGGTTTTGACACATCGAGTCATCGATGCGGTGTTAGCATACTGGATCATTCGTTCACGCCCGAACCCCGAGAGTTCCATGCTGCCGTTTCGTCGCAAGAAAAAGGCCCCGTCCGCCGAGTCCAACGACACCCCGGCGGCCACCGCCGAGACATCATCGCGCCCCGGTCTGCTGAAGCGTCTGCGCAGTGGGCTCAAACGCACGGGCAGCGGCCTCGGCCAGCTCTTTCTGGGTCGCAAGCGCATCGACGCCGACCTGCTCGAGACCCTCGAGACCCACCTGCTGATGGCCGACGTGGGCATGGAGGCCACCACGCGCATCATCAACGATCTGACCGATCGGCTGAAACGCAACGAGCTCGATGACACCGACGCGCTGCAGCGCGCGCTGCGCGAGGACATGCTCGAGATCCTCGAACCGGTCAACCAGCCCCTCGAGATCCGCCACCACGCCAAACCCATGGTCATCCTGACGGTGGGCATCAACGGCGCCGGCAAGACCACCACCATCGGCAAGCTCGCCGAGCAGTACCGACAGCAGGGACTGCGCGTCATTCTGGCCGCGGGGGACACCTTTCGGGCCGCCGCGGTGGAGCAGCTCCAGGCCTGGGGCGAGCGTACCGGCACGCCGGTCATCGCCCAGCCCACCGGCGCCGACTCGGCATCGGTGGTTTATGACGCCCACCAGGCGGCCATCGCCCGCGGCGCGGACGTGTTGATCGCCGATACCGCCGGGCGGCTGCACACCCAGGGCAACCTGATGGAAGAACTGCGCAAGATCCGGCGGGTGCTCGGCAAACAGGACGAGCATGCCCCCCATGAAGTGCTTCTGGTGCTGGATGCCGGCACCGGGCAGAACGCGCTGGCGCAGGCCGAGCAGTTCGGGGCCGCGGTCAACGTGACCGGGCTGGCGCTGACCAAGCTCGACGGCACCGCGAAGGGCGGCGTCATCTTTGCCATGGCACAGCGGTTTGGTATTCCGGTGCGGTTTATCGGCATTGGCGAGAGTGTCGATGACCTGCGGCCCTTTGATGCCGAGGCCTTTGTCGACGCCCTGCTCGACGCGGCGATCACGGAATCGGATGACACATGATCCGCCTGGAGGGGGTGGGAAAGCGCTACCCGGGCGGTAACGAACCCCTGCGCGGGCTGGATGTGCACGTCGAGCGCGGTGAGCTGGTATTCATCACCGGCGCCAGCGGCGCGGGCAAGAGCACGCTGCTGCGTCTGATCCCCCGACTCGAGCGGCCCAGCCGCGGTCAGGTCCTGGTCGACGGCGCCGATCTGGCGCGGCTGCCGCGCCGCCGTATCCCCTACCTGCGCCGACGCATCGGCATGACCTTTCAGGACCATCGCCTGCTCCACGACCGCACCCTTTTCGACAATGTCGCCCTGCCGCTGGTCATCGAGGGCCGCCCCCACACCGATATCCGCCGCCGGGTTCAGGCGGCGCTGGACAAAGTGGGGCTGCTCGCGCAAAGCCGCGCCTACCCGGTCACCCTGTCCGGCGGAGAACAACAGCGCGTCGGCATTGCCCGCGCCATCGTCACGCGGCCGCCGATCCTGCTGGCCGACGAACCCACCGGCAACCTCGACCCCGCGCTGTCGCTGGAGATCATGCAGCTGTTCGAGCAGTTCAACCAGGTCGGCGTCACAACGGTCATTGCGAGTCATGATCAGCCACTGATCGACGCGCTGGGGCACCGCCAGATCCACCTCAGCGAAGGCCGTGCGGCATGAGTATCAGCGCTCTGCCCAAACGCTGGGCCAAGCTCCACGCCCATGCCGCGATCAGCTCGCTGGGGCGACTGCGCCGGCAATGGCTCGGCAGCATCATGACCGCTGCGGCCATCGGCATCGCGCTGGCCCTGCCCGCTGCCTTTGTGGTGGCCATGGATAATCTCGAATCGGCGCTGGACGGCTGGCAAGGCGCACCGCGGGCGTCGGTGTTCCTGGACACCGGCACCGAAGCCGCCCAGTACCCGGACATCGCCGAGCGCATCCGCGCCCTGGATGGCATTCGTGGCGTGCGCCTGATCACGCCCGATCAGGCCCTGACGGAATACCGGCAGAGCAGTGGCGTCAGCGATCCGCTGGCACTGCTCGACAGCAACCCGCTGCCGGCGGTGGTACTTGCCGAACTCTCCGGCGGCCTCGCGCCGGGCGCGGTGGACCGACTGGCCGATCGACTGCGAGCGCTGCCAGCGGTGGATGACCTGCGCCTCGACCGCGACTGGATGGCGCGGCTGGCCGCGATCATCGAACTGGGCAATCGCGCCACCGCCCTGGTGGCGCTGCTGTTGGGGCTGACGGTCATTCTGGTGCTGTTCAACACGCTGCGCCTGGACATCGAAAACCACCGCCGCGAGATCGAGATCACCCGCCTGATCGGCGGCACCAACGCGTTCATTCGGCGCCCGTTTCTGTACACCGGCGTCTGGTACGGACTCGCCGGCGGATTGATCGCCGGCGGGTTGCTGGCCATTGCCGTGGCGTTTGTCGCCGATCCGGCCCAGCGCCTCGCCAGTCTCTACGGCAGCGGCTTTCGGCCTGCCGGCGCGGGTCTGACCGGGACGTTGACGCTGATCGGCGCCGGCGGACTGCTGGGCCTGAGCGGTGCCTGGCTGGCTGTCGGACGTCACCTGTCGGCGATCGAAGCGCCCTGACGGAACTTGCCGAATGCCTCGCTATTCCAAGGTTGGTGTTATACTTGCATAAGTAAAACGGCTCGGGAGGGTTGTTATGGAGACAGGCGCGGCACTGGTCAGTACCGACTACAACAAGCTGCCGCTGCGCGCGGGCAGCGAAAACCACTATATCCAGGCGGTCAACGCGATCCCGGCATTGGGGGCCGAGGAAGAGCGCGCCCTCGCCGGCCGCTATCGCGATCATGAGGATCTGGAAGCAGCACGCTGGCTGGTGCTCTCGAACCTGCGTTTTGTCGTCCATATCGCCCGCGGCTACACCGGCTACGGCCTCCCTCTGGCGGACATTATCCAGGAAGGCAATATCGGCCTGATGAAGGCGGTCAAGCGCTTCGATCCCGAGGTCGGCGTGCGGCTGGTCTCGTTTGCCGTGCACTGGATCCGGGCCGAGATCCACGAATACATCCTGCGTAACTGGCGGATGGTGAAAGTGGCGACCACCAAGGCCCAGCGCAAGCTATTCTTTAACCTGCGCGGCTCCAAAAAGCGCCTGGGATGGTTCAACCGGCAGGAAGTTGATGCGGTGGCCGAGGATCTGGGGGTCAAGCCCGAGACCGTGCTCGAGATGGAGTCGCGGCTGTCCGGCCAGGATGTCGGTTTTGACCCGGTCCCGGAGAGCGACGACGAGGACAGCGTCGCCCGCGCCCCGGCGGCCTATCTGACCGATCAGTCCATGGATCCGGCACAGGCGGTTGAAAGCGAGGACTGGGCCGACTGGCAGGATCATGCCCTGGGTGACGCGCTGGCGGCGCTCGATACCCGCAGCCGCGACATCCTGAGGCGGCGCTGGCTGAGCGAGCACAAGGACACGTTGCACACCCTCGCCGATGAGTATGGGGTTTCCGCCGAGCGGATCCGCCAGCTCGAGAAGAACGCCCTCAAGAAACTGCGCGAGGGTCTGGGCCCACAGGTGCTCGAGGCCTGAGCGGCCGCATCAGATCAGGCCGCGCTCGGCAAAGCTGACCGGCCGACCCTCGCCGACAACAAAGTGATCCAGCACGCGGATATCCACCGTGGCGAGGGCCTCGCGCAGCCGGTCGGTCATGCGCTCGTCCGCCAGACTGGGCTCGGTGACGCCGGATGGATGGTTGTGGGCGAGAATGACCGCGGCGGCGTTCAGGCGGAGGGCGCGGCTGACCACCTCGCGCGGGTAGACGCTGGCCGCGTCGATCGTGCCGCGGAACAGCTCCTCGAAGCCGATGACCTGATGCCGATTGTCAAGAAACAGGCAGGCAAAGATCTCGTGGGGCAGATGCCGCAGCCGCGCGATCAGATACTGCCGGGTGTCCTCGGGCCCGGTCATGGGCTCACCCCGCTCGAGGCGGGCCTGCAGATGGCGCCGACCCATTTCCAGCACCGCCTGCAGCTGTACGTATTTTGCCGGGCCAAGGCCGTGATGACCGGCGAACGTCGCGGCATCCGCCTCCAGCAGCGGCCGTAGCCCACCGAAGGCCGCCAGCAGATGCCGGGCGAGGTCCACCGCCGTGTGCCCACGTACGCCGGTGCGCAGAAAAATCGCCAGCAGCTCGGCATCCGAAAGCGCCGAGGCCCCGCGATCGAGAAGCTTTTCGCGGGGCCGTTCGGCCGCCGGCCAGTCGGAAATCGCCATATCCACCTCTGCGTGGCGTTTTCATGCAACGGGCAACAGTGTAGTTTCCTGTGATCCACTCAAGCTGCGAACACGTTCCGCCATGAGCCTTTCCGGTCAAAACATCCTGCTGGGGGTGACCGGCGGCATCGCCGCCTACAAGGCGCCCGATCTGGTGCGCCGGCTCAGGCAGGCCGGTGCCCAGGTCCGCGTCGTACTGACCCGCGGGGCCCAGGCGTTTGTCACCCCGCTGACATTTCAGGCGGTCTCGCATCAGGCGGTGCACACCGACCTGCTCGACCCCGAGGCCGAGGCCGGGATGGGACATCTGGAGCTGGCGCGCTGGGCCGACCGGGTGATCATCGCGCCGGCCAGTGCCGACGCCATGGCACGACTCGCCCATGGCCTGGCGGGGGATCTGCTGACCACGCTCTGTCTGGCAACCCGTGCCTCGATCTGCGTCTGCCCGGCAATGAATCACGTGATGTGGCAGTCCGCCGCGACCGTGGCCAACGCCGAGACACTGCAGCAGCGCGGCATGCAGCTGCTGGGGCCGGTGGATGGCCCGCTCGCCGAGGGCGAATCGGGACCCGGCCGACTCATGGAGCCCGCGGACATCGTTGCCGCGCTCGACACGCCGCGAAGCCTGGCGGGCCACTCGGTGCTGATCACCGCCGGGCCAACCCGCGAGCCCATCGATGCCGTGCGTTTTATCGCCAACCGCAGCAGCGGGCGCATGGGGTTTGCAGTGGCGGCCGCGGCGGTCGCAGCCGGTGCCAGAGTCACCTTGATCGCCGGCCCCGGCGAGCAACCGACTCCGCCCGGCGTCCAGCGCATCGACGTCGAGACGGCCACCGAAATGCACGCCGCCACGCTCGACCGGGCCAGCGATGCCGACCTTTTCGTTGCCGCCGCTGCCGTGGCGGACTATCGCGTGGCGCAGCCGGCCGATCACAAGGTACGCAAATCCGACGCGCCGCCGACGCTCAGTCTGGTGCGCAATCCCGACATTGTCGGTGACGTGGCGGCCCTGCCGGGGGCGCCGTTCACGGTGGGCTTTGCCGCGGAAACCCATGATGTCATCGATCATGCCCGCACCAAGCTTCAAGCGAAGGGCCTCGACATGATCGCCGCCAACCGGGTCGGCGCAGGCCTGGGGTTCGAGGTCAGCGACAACGCCCTCGACGTGCTCTGGCCCGCGGGCCATCAGCGCCTGGGCCCCATGACCAAGGATCGGCTGGCCGCGGCGCTGATCGAACTCATTGGAGCCCATTACCATGCACAGCGTTGAACTGCGCATCCTCGACCCGCGCCTGGGCAGCGAGTTTCCGCTGCCTGATTACGCCACCGAGGGGGCGGCCGGCATCGACCTGCGGGCCTGTCTCGAGACCACGCAAGTCCTCGCCCCGGGCGATACGCAGCTCATCCCCTCGGGGATCGCCGTGCACATCGCCGATGCCGGCCATGCCGCGGTGGTGTTGCCCCGATCAGGCCTTGGCCACAAGCACGGCATCATTCTTGGCAATGCGGTGGGCCTGATCGACTCCGATTATCAGGGCGAGATCTTCATCTCGTGCTGGAACCGCAGCCAGACCGCGTTCACCATCGAACCCGGTCACCGCATCGCGCAGCTGGTCTTTCTGCCGGTCAGCCGGCCGCGCTTTACCCCCGTCGAGGCGTTCACTGACAGCGAACGCGGCACGGGCGGTTTCGGACACACCGGCCAGCAATAGACAAGGGAACCTGTCGCATGCCCATCGATGCCTCCATTCTGCGCGCCTACGACATCCGTGGCCGGGTTGACCGCGAACTCACCGAGACCACGGTGGCGTGGCTGGGTCAGGCCATCGGCTCGGCGGCGGCCGACGCCGGCCAATCCACCATTGTGGTGGGTTATGACGGTCGCGAGTCGAGCCCGCGCCTGGCCGCGGCGCTACGCCGAGGGCTGATGGCGGCCGGGCGCTCGGTGATCGATATCGGTCAGGTCCCCACCCCGGTGATGTACTTTGCCACTCACTGGCTCGACACCCAGGCCGGCGTGGTGGTGACCGGCAGTCACAACCCCCCCGAGTACAACGGCCTGAAAACCATCATCAATGGTCGACCGCTATGGGGCGAGGCCATCACCGCGCTGGGCGAGCGCATCCGGCAGGGGGATCTGGTGACGGGCACCGGCGAGACCCGATCGCTGGACGTGATCGACGACTATCGGCGGCGCATCACCGACGAGATCCGGCTCTCGCGCCCGATCAAGGCGGTGGTCGATTGCGGTAACGGTGTCCCCGGCGCGATCGCTCCGTCGGTGCTGGCGGCCATTGGCGCCGAAGTGGTCCCGCTTTTCTGCGAGGTCGACGGGCAGTTCCCCCATCATCATCCCGATCCCACCGTGCCCGATAACCTGACCGACCTCATCCAGGCCGTGGCCGATCATCGGGCCGATGTGGGGCTGGCGTTTGATGGTGATGGCGATCGACTGGGCGTGGTGGACGAAACCGGTCACATCATCTGGGCTGATCGCCAAATGATGTGCTACGCCCAGTCGGTGCTCGCTGAGCATCCGGGCGGCGGCATCATTTTTGATGTCAAATGCAGCGCGGCCCTGGCCACGGTGGTCGAGGCCGCCGGCGGTCAGCCGATCATGTGGAAGACCGGCCACTCCCTGATCAAGGAAAAGCTCCACGAGACCCGTGCGCCGCTCGCCGGCGAGATGAGCGGCCATCTGTTTTTTAACGACCGCTGGTACGGGTTTGATGACGGCATCTACGCCGCCGCCCGGCTGCTGGAGATTCTTGCCGCGGACGACCGCCCGGTTAGCGGGGTGTTCGCCGCGCTGCCCGAGCCGGTGGCCACGCCCGAGATCCGCCTGGATCTTCAGGAAGGCGAGCCGCATCGCTTGATCAGCGCGCTGATGGCCCGTGCCGAGGCATTCGATCAGGCCACGGTGACCACCATCGATGGCCTGCGTGTGGACTTTGCCGACGGCTGGGGGTTGGTGCGCGCCTCCAACACGCAGCCCTGTCTGGTCATGCGTTTCGAGGGCAGCGACGCGGCGTCGCTGGCACGCATTCGGGAACGTTTTGAGGGTCTGATTCAGCGCGCGGCCGAGGCCAGCGGCATCGCCGTTTGACCCTGATCAAGTATCACGCAGGTTCGACTACCCAAGTGCCGGCGACCGGCCTAATGTTGGCTCCAATCGTATGGAACAAGGAGCAATGACATGAAGGCCGTCCAATCACTCTCCGTCGCGCTCGCGCTCGGAATCGTCAGCGGCACCGCACTGGCCAACGACGAGCTCCAGGAGCGTGCGCAGATGTTCTTCGATCCGATTCCGGAGACGGCGGCGGACCGGCTTGCCGATCGCAACGCGATGACCCCGGAGAAGGTCGAGCTCGGCAAACTCCTGTTCTTTGATCCGCGCCTGTCGGCGAGTCAGACGATCAGCTGCAACACCTGCCATAACGTTGGCATGGGCGGCGATGACAACATCCCCAGCTCGGTGGGCCATAACTGGCAGCGCGGCCCGCGCAACTCGCCGACCATCTTCAACGCGGTGTTCAACGTGGCGCAGTTCTGGGACGGTCGCGCCGAGGACATGACCGAGCAGGCCAAGGGTCCGATCCAGGCCGGCGTCGAGATGAACAACACGCCCGCCAACCTCGAGGCGACGCTGCAGAGCATCGATGCCTACGTGGATGCCTTCGAGAACGCGTTCCCCGAATCGGAACAGGCGGTCAGCTTTGACAACACGGCCAAGGCCCTCGAGGTCTATCAGGCCACGCTGATCACGCCGGATGCGCCCTTCGATCAGTACCTCAAGGGTGACAAGGATGCGCTGACGGATCAGCAGATCGCCGGACTCGACGCGTTCATGAACAAGGGCTGTGTGGCCTGTCACAACGGCGTCAACGTGGGTGGCCAGGGTTACTACCCCTTCGGCGTGATCAATCGCCCCGGGGCCGACGTCATGCCGGAGGGCGACACGGGCCGGGCCCAGGTCACGGAGACGGCCGCCGACAAGTACGTGTTCCGCTCCCCGTCACTGCGCAACGTCGAGCTCACGGCCCCCTACTTCCACTCGGGCAACGTCTGGAGCCTGCAGGAAGCGGTGGCCATCATGAACGACGCGCAGCTCAACAGCCTGCTGACGGACGAGGACGTGGTTAACGTGACGGCCTTCCTGCGCTCGCTCACGGGTGAACAGCCCAGGGTGGTCTACCCCGAACTGCCGCTGAGCTCGGAAGACACGCCGATGCCGGATATCCCGGACTATCCGCGGGCGACGAGCGCGGAGGGCTGAGCCGCCCACCCCGCGCTTGCGTCCCGCCCCCCGGGACGCGACCATTGGACCGCACCCTCGGGTGCGGTCTTTTTGTGTCAACCCGGAAAAACAACACCCCATGAATACCGACGCCACTGCACCCAGCCAGGTCGCCCATGTCCTCACCGAGGCGTTGCCCTACATCCGGCGGTTTCACGGCCGCACGGTGGTGGTCAAGTACGGTGGCAACGCCATGGTGGATGATGACCTCAAAAAGAGCTTTGCCCGGGACGTGGTGCTCATGAAGCTGGTGGGTATCAATCCGGTCATCGTCCATGGCGGCGGCCCGCAGATCGGCAGTGTCCTCTCGCAGATCGGCAAACAGACCGAGTTCGTCCAGGGCATGCGCGTCACCGATGCCGAGACCATGGATGTGGTTGAAATGGTGCTCGGCGGGCTGGTCAACAAAGAGATCGTCAACCTGATCAATACCCACGGCGGCCGTGCGGTGGGACTGAGCGGCAAGGATGGCGGGCTGATCAAGGCCCGGCGGCTGACGCTCACCAGCACCGGCCCGGCCGAGCAGGCCCCGGAAATCATCGATATCGGTCATGTCGGCGAAGTGCTGGGTATCGACCCCGCCCTGATGACGCTGCTCGACGGCGCCGACTTCATCCCGGTGATCGCGCCGATCGGCGTCGATGACCAGGGGACCTCGTACAACATCAACGCCGATCTGGTCGCGGGTCACCTGGCGCGGACCCTTAAGGCGGAAAAGCTCATCCTCATGACCAACACCGCCGGCATCCTCGATGACGAGGGGCGATTGCTCACCGGTCTGAACGCCGCCCGCGTGCAGCAGCTCATCAACGACGGCACCATCCAGGGCGGCATGCTGCCCAAGGTCGACTGTGCGCTGGAAGCGGTGCACGACGGCGTCGGCGCCGCCACCATCATCGATGGCCGGGTGGAGCACGCCGTGCTCCTGGAGCTGTTGACCGACAGTGGCGTCGGCACCCTGATCCACGGCGCAACCGCCGCATGAACCCGGGGATACGCATCGGCAGCATTGATACGGCGCGGTTTCTGGCGATCGGGCTGGTGTTCTACGGCCATCTGGTCGAGCAGGTCATGTACCTGGACAATGCGGCGGCGGCGATGCAGTACAAGTGGATCTACAGCTTTCACATGCCGCTTTTCTATGTCCTCTCGGGCATCGTTCACAACGAACGCCGCCTGACTCAGGGCTGGGGCGAGCGGTTGCAGCGCATTGCCCGCGGGCGGCTGGTGCCCTACGCAGTGTTTGCCCTGCTGCCGGCCGGCCTGGCGCTGGCCGGCGTGCCCGGCTGGTTTCCCACGGTGGATCTGAGTAGCGCCGATGGCTATATCGCCGGGCTGATCAGCACGGCCCGGGGGCTGCCGGCATTCAGCATCCCGCTGTGGTTTCTGGCCAGCCTGGTCGTGCTCGAGCTGCTGCACGGCGCCATTGGCCGTCTCTGGCGCAGCAACACCGCCCTCGTCGCGGCAATCATCGGCTTCTATACCATCGGCTATGTCTTCAACCGCGAGGTCGATGTGCTGAGCGCGGGCCTGATTGTGTGGATGGCCCACGTGGTGCCGCTCGGTTATGCCTTTTATCTGACCGGCATCCTGGTCCGCCGTACCGGCGTACTGGAGCGCTCGTTTTCGCCCTATGCCGTGGCACTGGCCGTGCTCGCCGGCATTGCTGTGATCACCCTGACCTACGATCTCAACCAGGGCCCGTTCCGGCTGCTTGACGTGGTGGTGATGATGTTCGGCACCGTCGGACACCCGCTGCTGTTCCCGCTGACGGCGCTGGTCGGCACCGCCACGATCATCCTGATTGCGCGGCTGGTACCGGCATGGACAGGGCTGCAGCGGCTGGGCGAGGTGACGTTGGTCATTTACTGCCTGCACGGGTTTTTCTATCACTTCGTGAACCCGCCGTTGGCCGCCTGGATGCAGGCCAACCTGCCCGCCGCGTCAGCCTGGGTCCTGGGTGCCAGCAGTGCCCTGGCGGTGGCGATCAGCCTGGCAATTGCAGCGGCGCTGGCGCTGGCCCTCGAGCGTTATCTGCCAGCCATCACCGGCGGGCGCCGGCGTCAGGCGCCGTAGCGGGCGCGGTACTCGCGCATCGCGGCCAGATCGCCCCCCCGATCAGGCTGGCGCTCGAGGTATTCCATGAGGATATCGACGGTGAGAATGGCGATGACCGGCACGCCGTGCCGCGCGGCAACTTCCTGGGTGGCGGATAGCGCCGCCTGACCGCGCTCCTGGCGGTCCAGCGCCACCAGCACACCCGCCAGTTCCGCGCCGGCTGCCTCGATCAGCGCCACGCTCTCGGCCACCGAGGTTCCCGCCGAGATCACGTCATCGACGATCAGCACTCGGCCCGACAGCGGGGCACCCACTACCGATCCGCCCTCGCCGTGGTCCTTTTCCTCTTTGCGGTTGAACGACCACGGGCAGTCAATCCCGTGCTCGGTGGCCAGCGCCATGGACAAGGCCGAGACCAGCGGGATGCCTTTGTAGGCGGGCCCGAACACACCATCAAAGGCCAGTCCGGCATCCACCGCCCGACGGGCGTAGGCGGCCCCGAGCCGGCGCAGCGCTTCGCCCGAGCTGAACAGCCCGGTATTGAAAAAGTAAGGGCTCTGGCGCCCCGACTTGAGTGTGAAAGTGCCAAAGCGCAACACCTGGCGCTCGAGCGCGAAATCGATGAGGTCGTGCTGATAGGCCTGCATGGCGGCTATCCGGTGTTGCGCATGCCGGCGGCAATGCCGTTAATGCAGATCATCAATGCGTCACGCAGGTCTTCCTCGTGGCCGTGGCGCACCCGGTCAAGCAACTCGACCTGCAACAGGTTGAGGGGATCGACGTAGGGGTTGCGCAGACCCACCGAGCGCTGCACCACGGGCGCGTCATCCAACGGATGCTCATGCTGGCTGACCTCGAGCACCGTCTGCCGGGTCTCGGCATGGCGTTCGCGCAGTCCCTCGCCCAGACCGTGCAGCGACTCCGGCACGAGCCGGGCGTCATACCAGGCCGCGACGGCGGGATCGCTCTTGGCAAGCACCATCTCCAGCATATCGACGAAGGCGCGGAAAAACGGCCAGGCCTCGTACATATGATGCAGCGTGTCGCGGCGACCGGCCTCAAGGCTTTCCGCCAGCGCGCTGCCGGCACCCAGCCAGGCGGGCAGCAGCAGTCGGGTCTGCGTCCAGGCAAAGATCCAGGGGATGGCGCGCAGGCTCTCCACACCCTGGGTCGGTTTACGCCGGGCCGGCCGGCTGCCGATGGCCAGGTGGCTGATCTCGTGTTCGGGCGTCGCGTGGCGGAAGTACTCGATGAACTCCGGCGTCTCGCGCACCATGTCCCGATAGACCTCACAGGAGCGGCTCGCCAGCTGATCCATCACTTCGCGCCAGCCGCTCTCGGGCGGATTCGGCGGCACCAGCGTTGCCTCGGCCACCGCCGTGATGTAGAGCTCGAGGTTACGCTCGGCAATACCCGGCAGGCCGAACTTGGCCTGGATGACCTCGCCCTGTTCGGTCACCCGCAGACGACCGTCCACCGAGCCCGGCGGCTGCGAGAGAATGGCGGCATGGGTGGGGCCGCCGCCGCGGCCAATGGAACCGCCACGGCCGTGGAACAGCTTGAGGCTGATGCCATGACGGCGGGCACTTTCCACCAGCTGCTCCTGGGTCTGGTAGAGCGCCCAGGCCGCGGTCAGGTGACTGGCGTCCTTGCCCGAGTCGGAGTACCCGATCATCACTTCCTGGACGCCGTCGATGTGCTCGCGATACCAGTCGATGGCGATCAGCTGATCGAGACAGGCCTGGGCGCCCTGCAGGTCGGTCAGCGTTTCGAACAGTGGCACCACCCGCAGCGGCGAGCGCACGCCGACCTCTTTCTGCAGGAGTTTGACGGCCAGAATATCCGAGGGCTTGGAGGCCATCGAGATCACGTAGGCACCCAGCGAGTCGGCGCCCATTTCCGCGATGACGCGACAGGTATCGAGCACCTCGGTGACCGCCTCGTCGCCTTCAAAGTCGCGCGGGATCAGCGGTCGACGGCTGTCCAGTTCGCGCACCAGAAAGCGCTGGCGCTCGTCCTCGTCCCAGTCCGCGTAGCTGCCGATGCCCAGCGCCTCGGTCAGGGCGTTGAGGGCATCGGTATGGCGGGTCGATTCCTGACGGATGTCGACCCGCATCAGCGTCAGACCAAACACCGACAGGCGGCGGAGCAGGTCCTTGAGTCGGCCCTCGGCGATCATGCCGGCACCGCTTTCGTGCAGCGAGCGATAGCAGATCATCAGCGGCTCGCGCAGCTCCTCGGTCCGCCAGTAGATCAGCCCATCGGTGGGCCGACGGCCGGCGAGGCGGGCCTCGAGCCAGTGCCGTGTGGCCAGCAGCCGGTCACGAACCGCCTTGAGGGCGGTCCGATAGGGCTCCCACGCATCGCCCACCCAGCCGCGCAGCTCGTCGCTGGCGCACTGCAGGGAAAGATCCTCGATGAGTTCATTGATCTGCTTTTCGTAGAGCTCCACCGCCTTCCAGCGATTGAGCAGACAGACCTCACGGGTCACGGTCGCGGTCACCCGCGGGTTGCCGTCGCGATCGCCGCCCATCCACGAGCCGAAATGGATGGGAGCGGCATCCAGTGCCAGCGGCTTACCGGTCTGGCGCTGGAGGTTGCGGTCGAGGCGGCGCAGAAAATGCGGCACCACATCCCACAGGGTCTGTTCGATCACCGCAAGCCCCCAGCGGGCCTCGTCCTGGGGCGCCGGGCGCCGACGCCGGATCTCGTCGGTTTCCCAGGCGGCGGTAATCTCGCGTTTGAGCGCCTGGTGGACCTCCTCGATTTCTTCGGGCGTGGGATCGAGCCGATCCCCCTGGCCCAGCAGCTCGGCGATGTGGTTGTACTTTTGTAGCAGCGACCGGCGCATGACCTCGGTGGGGTGGGCGGTCAGCACCAGCTCGATATCAAGGTTGGCGATGGTGTCGTGCAGTGCGCCGGTATTGCCGGCAGCGTCCATGCGCTTGAAGAACTCCTCGAGCGATCCGCGCAGCGGCCCGGTCTGGGTATCACGAACCCACGCCCGACTGCGGCGGATGCGGTGATGCTGCTCGGCAATGTTGGCCAGATTAAGGAACTGCGAGAAAGCCCGTACCACCGGCACGATCAGGTCATCAGGCAGCTCGCCCAGGCGTTTTTCCAGCGCCCGGGCCGCCGCCTCGTCCCCCGCCCGGGCATTCTTTGCCAGGCTGCGGACCTCCTCAACGGTTTCGTAGACATGCGCGCCGGACTGCTCGTGAATGGTACTGCCGAGGAGTCCCCCCAACTGGCGGATATCCTCGCGCAATGGCGCGTCGCTGCGATTTTCACTCATTCCTGCGGCCCTCCCGGCCAACAAAAAGTCCGGGCGGCAAAAGCGCCGGCCGGACTCCCCCTGAACGAGTCATTCTGACCAAACGGGCATGGGCGATCAAGAAAGCTTGCTCCGCCCGACGCCTTGCCCGACGATGCGCCCATGGATCAAACAACCCGGATCGGGCGCTGGCGCAAGGCGATCTCAATCTATCGCCGCCCCACCGTCCTTGCCATGCTGTTTCTGGGCTTTTCGGCGGGACTGCCGTTCATGCTCGTGTTTGCCACGCTCAGTGCCTGGCTTCGCGAGATGGAGGTCAGCCGCAGTGCCATCGGGTTTTTCAGCTGGGTGGGCATCACCTACTCGATCAAGTTCATCTGGTCGCCGGTGGTCGACCGGCTGCCCGTACCGGGACTGACCCGGGCGTTGGGCCGGCGCCGCTCGTGGATCCTGCTCGGGCAGATCGGCATTGCCACGGGACTTGCCGGGATGGCCTTTGCCGATCCGCAGGTTGCCCTGCTGCCAGTGGCTCTGCTGGCGCTACTGGTGGCCTTCTCCTCAGCCACTCAGGATGTCGCCATCGACGCCTTTCGCATCGAGTCCGACATTGATCGCCATCAGGCGGCCCTGGCTGCGGCCTATCAGCTGGGCTACCGGGTTGCCATCCTTGCCTCGTACACCGGTGCCCTGTATCTGGCCGATCTGCTGAGCTGGCGGATCGCCTATCTGAGCATGGCCGGGCTGATGGGCATCGGCATGCTGACCGTGCTGCTGCGGCCCGAACCGGTTGCCGAGCAGGATCGAGCGGCGCGGGGCGATGACGCCCGGGCCCGGGCGTTTGTTGCCCGGCATCCCGGGATGCCGGCCTGGCTGCGCGCTACTTTGGCGTGGCTGTTGAGCGCGGTGGTGGCACCGGTGCGCGAGTTCTTTGCCCGGTTTGGGCGATTCGCCCTGGTGATGCTGGCGCTGGTGGCAAGTTTTCGGATCACCGACATCGCCATGGCCAGTATGGCCAATCCGCTGTACATCGATCTGGGCTACAGCAAGGCGGTCATCGCCAACATCAGCGGCGCCTGGGGGCTGGGCATGACCATTCTGGGTGCGCTGCTGGGCGGCTCGCTGGCGACACGTTTCGGCATCCTGCGGCCGCTGCTCGCCACAGCATTTCTTGCCGCGATCACCAACCTGCTGTTTGCCTGGATGGCCGGCCAGGGAGGCGCGACCTATGCCCTGGTGCTGACCATCAGCGCCGACAACCTGTCGGGCGGCCTGGCCGGGTCGGTGTTCATCGCCTGGCTGTCCAGCCTGACCAATATCCGTTACACCGCCACGCAGTACGCCCTGTTCAGCTCGCTGATGACGCTGCCGGGCAAGTTTCTCAGCGGATTCGGCGGGATTGTCGTGGATGCGATGGACTATCCCACCTTTTTCGTCCTCTCGGCTCTGCTTGGCCTACCCGCCGTGGGGCTGATCCTGATCATCATGAAATACCAACCCACTGGCCCAACGGTAGACGCCGCAACACGGGGCGATGGAAAATAGGGCTTTAACGTTCAGGGAGTCCGTCATGTCCGAAGCGCGTCATTGCCGCCTGTTGATCCTCGGCTCGGGGCCGGCTGGCTATACCGCCGCGGTCTATGCCGCCCGCGCCAACCTTGAACCGGTGCTGGTCACTGGCATGGAGATGGGCGGGCAGCTGACCACCACCACCGATGTGGACAACTGGCCCGGCGATGTCTCGGGGCTGCAGGGGCCGGACCTGATGGAGCGGATGCGCCAGCACGCCGAGCGTTTCGGTACCGACATCCATTTCGATCATATCCACACCGCCGAGCTCGGCGAGCAGCCCGTGCGACTGATCGGTGACAGTGGCGAGTACACCGCCGATGCGCTGGTCATTTCCACTGGCGCATCGGCCATGTATCTGGGCCTCGACTCCGAGAGCCAGTTCATGGGCAAGGGCGTGTCGGCCTGCGCCACCTGCGACGGGTTCTTCTACCGCAATCAGGATGTGGCCGTGGTGGGGGGCGGCAATACCGCGCTCGAAGAGGCGCTGTATCTGTCCAACATCGCCCGGCATGTCACCATCGTCCATCGTCGCGATCGCTTTCGCGGCGAAAAAATCCTGCAGGACAAGGTTCAGCAGCGCGTTGATGCCGGCCAGATCAGCATCCGCTGGAACAGCACCCTCGACGAAGTGCTGGGCGACGACAGCGGCGTGACCGGCGTCCGCCTTCGCAGCAGCGTCGATGATTCGACCGACGAGCTGGCCCTGATGGGCGTGTTCATTGCCATCGGCCATCGGCCCAACACCGAGCTGTTCCAGGGCCAGCTGGACATGCGCGGTGGATATATCCGCGTTAATAGTGGTCTCGACGGTAACGCCACCGCGACCAGCGTGCCCGGGGTATTCGCCGCCGGCGACGTCATGGATCATGTGTACCGGCAGGCCATCACCTCAGCGGGCAGCGGCTGCATGGCGGCGCTGGACGCAGAGCGTTACCTGGACACCCTTGAATCCGGCCAGTGAGGATCAGAATGGAAAAACCCAACCATCTCGCACTCTACGAACACGAGCTTTGTGGCTTCTGCCAGAGCGTTCGCCGCTCGACCAGCGATCTGGGCGTCGAGTTCGAGTCGCGCAACATCCTTCGCGAGCCCGGCCGGCGCCAGGAGCTGATCGACGGCGGCGGCAAGGGCATGGTGCCGTGCCTGCGCATCGAGTACCCGGACGGCCGGGTGGAGTGGATGTATGAATCCTCGGATATCGTCGACTACTTAAAGCGGCTGGATGCCGAGGACGGATCCGCCCAGTCGTAGTCAACGGTCAGCGGGGCGTGGTCAGAGAAGCGATCAGCCCGGTGCACGCGGGCATCCCGGACCCGCGCCCCGATCCCCGGGGTGGTGATCTGATAGTCGATGCGCCATCCGGTATTGTTGGCCCACGCCTGGCCGCGGAATGACCACCAGGTGTATTCGTCGTCGCGGTCATTGACCTGGCGGAACGCATCGACGAATCCGGCTTCGCCAAGCAGGCGATCCATCCACTCGCGCTCATGGGGCAGAAACCCTGAGTTCTTGCGATTGGATCGCCAGTTTTTCAGATCGCGCCAGGTGTGGGCGATGTTCCAGTCGCCGCAGATCACGTACTCGCGGTCGTCGGCTGCCCGCGCCTTCAGACGCTCGAGCAGGGGCTCCATGAAGGCATCCTTGATGCCCTGGCGATGCTCGCCCGAGCTGCCCGACGGCATGTAGAACGACACCACGCTCAGCTGACCGAAGCGCGCTTCCAGCCAGCGCCCCTCGCGATCGATCTCGGGCAGGCCCAGGCCTTCGTGGTAACTGTCCGGCGGGCGCAGACTATAGACGGCGACACCGCTGTAGCCTTTGCGCTCGGCATCGGCAAACGCGGTGTGGTAACCGTCGGGGAAATACGGCCCCCCCTCGAGTTGCCAGCGCTGCGCCTTGGTTTCCTGAATACACAGGACATCCGGGCGCTCGGCGTCGAGCCACTCGAAAAACCCCTTGCGCTGGGCAGCCCGGATGCCATTGAGATTGGCGGTCATGATGCTCAGTGTCATAGTCACGAGAATAACCGATGAGCAGTTCATAACCCATGCAACGAAGCAAAGACCTTGACGAAGTCTGCTACCCCTTCATCCACGAGACGTCTCCGCTGTGCGACTTCGAGGTCATCACCGACGAGCTCTGCGGCAATATCGGCGCCGCGCTATCGAGCCTGCGCGGGGAGATGACCGATCTGCACGCTGATCTGGACACGCTCCAACCCCTGGCCTTTCATCTGAATGGCTCAATCCGCGGGCGGCTGGCCATTCAGGAGGACGATCTGACCTGGGCCAAGGCGCGCCTCGATCGCTACCGCCGCGAAGCCGACGGCCGCGCCGACGGGTTTGTCCTGCCCCGCGGCGAAGTGCCTGTCCCGTACCTCAACCTGGCTCGATCCGGCGCCAAGAAGGCGATCCGGCAGATGGTGCGCATCGAGGAAGCCGGCATCGAGGTGCCCGATCTGCTGCCGCGATTCTGCAACATCCTCTGCAACCTGTTTTTTGCGATGATTCTGGTGATCAATCAGCGCCGTGGCCACAGCGAGGTCGCGTTTGAGTCGAAGAGTTACGGCCCCAGGACGCGCAGCGACTGAAAAACCGGGCCGTGATCGGTGGACTGCAAAAACGCCTCGATATGGAAAATGCGCGCCAGATTATCCGCGGTCAGCACCTCGACCGGCGCGCCATCGGCAACCACGCGCCGCTCGCCGATCAGAATCAGCCGCGTGCAGTGACGGGCCGCCAGGCCCAGATCATGCAGCGAGACAAGCACCGACCGACCGCTGTCGGCGATACCGGCGAAGGTCTGCATCGTGGTGATCTGATGAGCGGGATCCAGCCCGGCGATGGGCTCGTCCGCCATAATCATCGGCGTCTGCTGGGCCAGCGCACGGGCGATCAGGGCCCGAGTGCGCTCACCCGCTGACAGCCGTGTCACCGCCCGCTGCTCGAAACCTTCCAACCCCACCTGCCGGATCGCTGCGGCCACCTGCTCATGATCCTGCGCACTCGGGCGCTGACCCGGCATCCGATGCGGCATCCGTCCCAACATCACCAGCGCCTCGACGCTGATCGGCCAGGCAACGCTTCGATCCTGCGGCATCCAGGCGACGGTTCGGGCGCGGTTACGATCATCAAGCCCCGCCAGCGAGCAGTGACCCGATGCGGGAATGAGCCCCAGTGCCGCGCGCATCAGTGTGGTCTTACCGGCTCCGTTAGGGCCGATCAGCCCCACCAGCTCACCGGACTCGATGGTCAGGTTGACCCCCTCGAGTACCGGCCGGTCGCCCAGCGCGACGGTAAAATCCCGGCAGCTCAACTGACTCATGCCAACTCCCGCCGGGTTTGATAGATCAGGTGCAGGAACAACGGCGCGCCGATCAGTGCGGTGACAACACCCAGCTTGAGATCGGAGGCCGGCAGTATGACCCGCACCCCGATATCCGCCAGCAACACCATCGCGGCTCCACCCAGCGCACTGCTGACCAGCAGCCGTCCGGGCATGGCCCCCACCCAGGGCCGGATCAGGTGCGGGACGACCAGTCCCACAAAACCAATGGTGCCGGCCACCGCCGTGCTCGCCCCCACCACCAGGGCCGAGCCAATGATCAGCCGCCAGCGTACCCGGCGCACCCGCATACCCATGGCCTCGGCGGCATCCTCGCCCAGCGTGATGGCGTCCAGCGGCCGACCCAGGGTTAGCAGCAGCGCCGCTCCCAGCAACACAAAGGGCAGTGCCAGCAGGACATGCTCCATGGACCGATCCGCCAGCGAGCCCATCATCCAGAAAACGATCTCGCTGGTGGCAAAGGGATTGGGGGAGAGGTTGAGCACCAGCGACACCAGCGCGCTGGCCAGCGCCGAGATAGCGATCCCCGCAAGGATCAGGCTAAGCGTGCCACCCTGACGGCCGGCCAGCAGGGTAATCAGCAGCACACCGATCAGCGCCCCGGCGAGGGCGGCCAACGGCAGCCCCAGCGGAAACCCGGCTGCCAGCCCGGTCTGAATGGCGAGCACGGCCCCCAGCGCCGCGCTGCCGGATATCCCCAGCAGTCCCGGTTCAGCCAGCGGATTGCGCAGATAGCCCTGCATCGCCGCCCCCGAAAGGCCCAGGCTGGCCCCCACCATCACCGCAAGCAGCGCCCGGGGCAGACGGATCTCGCGCATCACCAGCGCCAGTGGTGTCTGATCACCCGACCAGAGCGCCTCAAGGCTGGTCAGCGGTCCAATCGGGGCCGGACCCACCACGAGCGAGGCAATCACCAGCCCCACCAGCAGGATTATCAGGACGCTCAAAAGGCGTGTCATAGCGACGCCAATCGCTCAACGGCATCGAGCACCTGCGGGATGCCGCACACCCAGTCGGCATTACCCAGACCGCGATGCACGCCGGCCGGCGCAATGGCATCGAGCACCGGATGGCGCATCACCGACTCGGCCCGGGAATGCCCCGGCCCGCGAGAACCGGTAATCACCCGCTCGGGCTGAGCCAGCGTCAGCTGCTCGAGGGGTAGATGGCCGCCGCGCTCGACCCCCAGCTCCCCGGCGATATTATCGAGGCCGGCTGCCTGGACGATGGCGCCGATCAGGGTCCCGTCCCCTCGGGTATAGCCATTGGGAAAGTAGAGCGCCGTGTCGGCGGACCGCCCCTCGCGGCCGGCCGCCCGAAGCGAGGCGAGCCGGCGGTCGAAGGCCTCTATCAGGGCATCTGCCCGTTGCGGACGGCCCAGCACCTCGCCCATCCGGCGCAGATTGCCACGCACATCATCCAGCGACGTCGCCGGCTCGAACACCGCCACGGGGATGTCGAGTCGCCGCAGCATGGACACCGTGGCGCCGGCACTGAACCGGCCGGCAATCACCTGATCGGGGGCCAGCAGATGGATCTCCTCGGCCCGACCATGGTTGGCCGGGTACTCCTGCGCCTGCTCGGCCATGGCGGAGTTCGCCGGATCCTGCGCCAGCGCCGACACCGAAATCAGCTGATCCGATCCGGCCACCAGCATGGCGAGCTGATCGGTACACAGGTTCATGGAGACGACGCGCTGGGGCTTGTCCTCAGCCGCCAGCACCGGCACCGCAAGGACAAGGACAGCCGGGATCACCACCCCGGCCAGCCAGCGCTTGAGCCGTTGGCCTACCATGAAGTGCGGATACCCACGAAGCCGGCACGACCGCGCGTAGCGTAGCCCCAGACTTCCTGATAGTCCTCGTCAAGGGCATTGGTGACGCGGGCGATTAACTCTAGATGATTATTAACGGTATGAGTGGCCGCCAGATCGAGCGTCGTGAAATTTGGAAGTTGGACACCCGTATCGCCACCATCCCAAAACTGGTCATCGTAAAGCCCACGCACATGCCTGATAGCGGTTGAGATAACGGTCTCCCGCGATTGAAAATGCCAGTCCGCAGTCACTCCGACTTCGTGGCGAGGACGACGTGTTTCTTGGGAGCCATCAGGCTCAGTGGCGTCTAAGTATGTGTAACTGCCAGCAAGTGTAAAAAACCTTGTTGGTTGTACCTGCGTGTTTATTTCGACTCCTCTGCGGTCACTGTCCCCATCCTGATTTATATAATTATAGGGATCCGCATCAGAAATATATTCGATTTCATCGGTCAGGGTTTCATCGAAATAGGTAATATCCACAAATCCATCTATCTTTGGTAAGGGCACCTCAACGCCTAGGTCATAACCCTGATTTTCTTCAGGCTTTAGATTCGGATTGCCAACGCTGGCAAATCTGCCATCAGTTCCAAAAATACTGGCGAAACCCGGGTTGACGATGGCTCGGCCAGCGGACGCGTGCAAGCGGACACCTCCATCCAAAAAGTAGGAGGCAGCGATACTCCACGTTGTCTCATCCGAAAACTCATCATTGTCATCACGGCGGATACCGGTCTGCAGGCTGAGCGCCTCTCCCAAATACCCCTGGTATTCAAGGGCTACAGAGTCGGTACGGCGCTTATAGCTTTTTAGTGATTCTCCGCTGTCCTCCTTGCGATCTACTAGAAGTGCCAGCACCTGATCACTGCCCGTTACAGATTGGCCATCAGCCGCAAACTCGATGCGGTATTGGGCAACATCCGTTTGTTGTTCAGACGGCGA
>Ga0207414_1000047_pt1 | contig 56847 bp, 53 predicted proteins | sample PonA231FremontCA_2_FD_187269 | JGI IMG/M metagenome (GOLD analysis project Ga0207414, IMG submission 187269) | Marine sediment microbial community from Fremont, CA, USA - Pond A23 Sediment 1 (SPAdes) | ecosystem: Environmental > Aquatic > Marine > Unclassified | place: USA: Fremont, California...
GTTCCGCCTACGACGAACGACGTGTGAAACCCCTCCTCGCTGATCCAGGATGTTATCTCTTCCCCGTTCCACCGGAAAAGACGTTGATTGGTCTGGTAATACACCCGATCTCCCAGTACGTGTGTAGACCAAACATCCTCAAAGCTGCGCGCACCTTCAGGGATGTGTTCGCGGAGTGAGTTATAGCGGAACACCCCTACGGAGTCGGGACGCAGGTACCCGAAGTCTCCTTTCGCCCCGACGTAGATGAGGCTGTCCGCCGCCAGGGAACGCACGAATGTACCTGTAGTCGTCGGGATGAGGCGCCACCGCTCACCGTCGTACTGCAAGACGCCGTCGTTATTCGCGACGTACATCAGCCCCTGATCGTCCTGCACAATGTCCCAGTTTTGGGGTTGATACCCGTACTCCGACGGAGCGTAGTGCTCACTCCGAAACGGAATGCCGCGTTCACCCGACTGCCCAACGGCAACGTGGGGGGCTAACGATAGCAGAAGAGTTGTAATTACTATCCGTACATGTGTCATAAATACCTATTCTCCGATAAAGCATGACAGCTCCGGCGGGGGCTTTGGTTGAAACCTCCCCCGAATGGCCCGTAGGATTAACTTGCTTGATCAAGCTAGATTCATGCCAACAACCCTGTGACTCCATGAAACGCTTTAACTTCTCTACCATCGGTTCTTTTTTCGTCGCTGCCCTCTTTGCGAGCGCTATGCTCTTGGGGGGTTGCAGCGACAGCCCGACTGGCGCACAGCCCACAGATGATGTGACGGTCCAGTCCACCACGAATGGGGGCGATACCACCCCGACAGCGGGCCACAATACGTCTCCTCAGGACTAGCTCTTTTTCCATCGCAGTTAGCTCTCTAGCTGCATCTTTTTGACGCCCGACCGGGGTCTTCCCGGTCGGGCGTTTTTATGTATGTACTTTTTCATTCCTCCACATGCAAAATCCGGACCCTCGGTTTGCCCATTCGCGTACGGCGTACTAGTAGTACCACCACTCGTTCTACGTCCTACCTCGGACGGTCTGGAGGCTGCATGCGCGCTAGCTACTGCGACGGTTACTACGTCCCCCTCCCTGAAGGCCATCCGTTTCCCATGGCCAAGTTTCCGGCCCTGCATCGTCGGCTCCACCGAGAAAACCTGCTCGCTCCCAACGACGTGGTCGCCCCTCGCCAAGCCGACTGGGCCGCCCTCCGCCGCGTCCACACGGCCGAGTATTTGACCCATCTCGCCGAGGGCACCCTCTCCGACCACGCCGAACGGCAAATGGGCCTGCCGTGGTCGGAGCGCCTCGTGTACCGGTCGCGGCTTGCCGTACAGGGCACCATCAACGCCGCGTTTATGGCCCTCACCGACGGGCTCGCGGCCAATCTTGCGGGCGGGACGCACCACGCCTTTCCGGGACACGGCGAGGGATTTTGCGTGCTCAACGACGTCGCCGTCGCCATCCGGGTGCTCCAGACCGCCTGCTGGGTGCGGCGGGTGCTCATCGTGGACCTGGATGTCCATCAGGGCAACGCCAACGCCGCCTTCTTTGCCGACGACGACTCTGTGTTTACCTTCTCGATGCACGGGGCGAAAAACTACCCGTTCGAGAAGCCCTCCTCTTCGCTCGACGTGGCGCTAGACGACGAGACCAGCGACCAGGCGTACCTGGACACCTTGAAGGCGCACCTGCCCTACGCACTCGACGCCGCACAGCCGGACCTTGTCTTTTACCTTGGTGGTATTGACGTGGCGACCGACGATCGGTTTGGACGCATCTCGCTCACTCGAGAAGGCCTCCATGCCCGCGACCGGTACGTGCTGGAGCAGATCTATGCGCGGGACTTCCCAGTCGTGCTCCTCCTCTCGGGCGGCTACGCAGAAACCCCTGAAGCCACCGCAGATCTGCACGCCATAATGCACCGAGAAGCCGCACGGGTATTTGGTGAAGCCCGGGCTCCCTCACCGACCTAACTGCCCTCCTCCGACATACGCCCCCATACCACCCGGGGACGGTCACTGAGGTCCATGTCAATTGCCACCTCCACGAGGCCCGCCCGACGAAACAGGTCCCCCACCTCATCGGCGTACTCGGCGTGGGCCTCAACCACGACGGCTCCACATGGCTTGCAGAGCACGCGGGCCCACCTGAGGAGCGCCCGGTAGAAACAAAGCGGATCCTCCCCGGCAAAGAGTGAAAGGGCTGGATCATACTCGTGGACGACGGGAGGAAGAGCCCCCGCCTCGTCGTTGGGGATGTACGGCGGGTTGGAGACTAGCAGATCGAGTTCTCCCGGCATTCCGTCGGGGATCTCGTCCGCTAGCACGTCCGCCTCCAAGAATTGGACATCGAGCCCCAGTGTATCGGCGTTGGTCCGGGCCACCGCGAGCGCGTCGGGACTCACGTCGCAGGCCGACACCTCAGCGTCGGGCCGTTCGTGCTTGAGGGCCAGGGCGAGGCACCCGCTCCCCGTGCCCACGTCGAGCACACGGGGCATGTCCCGCTCGTCGAGGCAGGTACGCGCCCGGTCCACCACCACTTCCGTCTCGGGACGCGGCACCATCACATCCGGGGAGACCTGGATTCGAAGCCCGTAGAAGGCGGTGTGCCCCAGTACGTGTTGGAGCGGCTCCCCCCCCACGCAGCGCTCGACCATGTCCTCGAACTGCCGCGCCGCCTCCGGGGCAACGGGACGCTCCGGATGGGCATAAAGCTGAGCCCGATCGCCCCCCATCACCTCCTTCAGCAACCATTCTGCCGTCCGCTGCGGCGTCGAACGTCCCGCCACCTCAAGCCGCTGCACCGCGCGGTTCAGAAGCTCCAACTGGGTGGGGGACGCGTCGTCGGTCTGTCCCCTCTCGGGACCGGGCGAAGTGTCCATCGGATGCATCGTCGGGGCAGAAAACGTAAAGACGAGAATGGAGGACTACCGGCGCACCTGGAAGGCCTCGAAGTCGCCGGTGGCGTCGTCCCACTCTACCGATACGCCGTCGACGCGGGCCGCACGCGGGCCCTGCCGGACGGCCTCCGCAAGCGACTCCAGGGCGTCCCGGGAGCCTTCTGCCTCCAGCCGAACCGAGCCGTCCTGTTCGTTGCGCACCCACCCGGTAACGCCGAGTCGGCGAGCCCGCCTTCGAGTAAAGTTGCGAAAGCCCACGCCCTGTACACGCCCTGTAATCCGGGCGGACAAACGTGCCTGTGTCTCTGTCTCCATGCGCCTGCTGGGAGTTGCTGAAAGATTTGCTCGTGGTCCCCTAACGACAGTGCCCCGACTCTTTTCCGCGACGCGATACGTCTCCTTCCGCAACAACGACGCCCCACCCTGCCACGAGTGCAGAGCGGGGCGTGGTGTTCACCAACACAAAATCGAGACGGACGGCCCCTAAAGCAGTCCCCGACTCGTCGTCCAGTCGCGGAAGCCCTCCACGAGTTGCTCGAAGGAATCGAGGACGAAAAGTTCATCCTGTAGATTGTACACTTCGTAGTCGTCTTTCTCCACGATGTGCTCCGGATCGAAAGGATGAAGCGTCACCTCGTCGGAGAGGGCGTGGGTCACCTCTTCGTTGGAGGACACGATGCCGGCCCCAAAGATGCGCTTCTCGCCCTGCTCGCGAATCAGCCCAAACTCAACTGTGAACCAGTGGAACCGCTCCAGTCGCGGCCGATCCGCCCCTTCGGCGTTCAGGGCTGCCTGGCCAAACAGCTGGTAAAAGTCCGCAAAGTCGGGCTGAGTGAGCATTGGCATGTGCCCGAACATGTCGTGGAAGCAGTCCGGGGCGGGGGTATAGTCGAGTTCTTCGCGCCCTCGGACGTAGTTGGTTGACGGAAATTTGCGCTCCGACAGGAGCGTGAAGAAGTCTTTCTCATGGATGAGCCCGGGCACGTTGGCCACCGTCCACCCGGTCTGGTCATGGAGCCGGCGACTCAGATTCGCAAGGTCTGGGATGCGATCGGGCTCAATCTGGAGTGCCTCTTGCCCCTTCATGTACGCCTCGCACGCTCGGCCCGGAAGCTGCTCCATCTGACGCTCAACGAGGATCCGCCAGGTTTCGTGGTCCTCCTGGGGATAGTCCGGATACTCGATCTCATCCCCGATCGGGGGCTCCTCTTCTAGCTTCTGGGGAATCGTGCGCGGATCGACATCTTCTTGCTCATCCTGCGCCTTCTCGAAGGCCGATCGCTCGTCTTCTGGGGTCGCGGTGTCGGTCGCGTCGTTGCTCATTGTATCACCTCGAGGTTCTGATTGGACGGTGCGGAATACGTAGGAGCGAGGAATGCCCGACGCCCTCTTGCGGAAGCGCTTTCAAAATCGTGGAAAGAAGAACCAACACGCCTTCCAAGAAGGGAATTCTTTAATGGACAGCGGCGGTCGGTGATTCTGCACGTCGCGCGTCATCCCAGTCGGGCTGCGCTAGGGCGATCGGGCCTCGTCGAGACGGATCAGCCAGGCCACCCCGATGTACCCGAGGAACGCCGCGGCGCTCATGGTGAGCCCCGCCTGGGTTACGCGGGCCCCGTCCCCAATCACTTCCTCGGCCATTACCATAATCCCGAGGAACAGGACGGAAAGGACACACGCCCCGGCAATGACGTGCGTCCAAGTCCGGAAGGCCCGTCCGTCGAACATGAGTACTGAGAGGTTAGAGGGAACTCAGCGGCGGCCCCACGGCGCTCCATCTTCGCTGATTTCGAATTGAATCCGAGAGGCGCGTCGCTCCAGAGAACTAGGAAGCGTGGGCTGGGGTTGTGCCGGGCTTCCACTTAATGTTACACCCCATAGACGGGTGCTGCTCCATCGTGATTTCCCCCGTCTCCAGCAGTTCGTCGAGCGCCCCTCGCAGATCTCCTCCATGGGCGTCGGCTCCATCGGGACGGGTTTCGTCGAAACGGCCACGGTACACAAGTGTGCGGTCGTCGTCGAAGACGTAGATGTCGGGCGTGCAGGCGGCCTCGTAGGCCTTTGCCACCTCCTGCGAATCGTCTTGCAGGTACGGGAAGGGGTAGTCCTTGTCCTGGGTCCGCTGGGCCATGCTTTCAAACGAGTCGTCCGGATAACGCTCCGCGTCGTTGGAGCAGATGCCGACAAACTGCACTCCCCGCTGCTTGTACTCACGCGCAACGTCGAGAAGCGCATCTTCGATGTGCTTCACGTACGGACAGTGGTTGCACATGAAGACGATCACGAGGGCATCGGCGTCGTCGTAATCCGCAAGGGAGCGACGTTCGTCTCCACGGTCGTCCACGTCGGGGTTGGCGGCGGGTAGTGAAAAGTCAGGGGCCGAGTGGCCCAGCTCCAGCATCGTAGACTCGGTAACGGCCATGAGGATTGGGGGAGTGGGAAAACGGATGCGCGTTGGCTGTGCTGCGGCTTTTCGGGACGCCACAGCGTGAACAAAACCATAGAAGGAGTCGAGAGGTTCTCGGGCAACGCAACAATGTCGACAGGCCCGCCTCAGCGAGTGGCCGTCTCTGGAGCCTTGCGTGCGCGACTGTTCCGCCCCGTCACCCACCGTTTCGGTACAGCTCGTAGGTCTCGATGTAGGTGCGCACGACCTCCGGCACGAGATACCGAATGGACCGTCCGGCCCGGCGGCGGGCACGTACCTCCGTTCCTGACACCTCCATAACCGGCGCGGCCACGTAGCGGACGTGGTTCGCGAAGCGGGGGTCGGCCACCGCCTCGATGGCCCCCGGCCGCTTGTACACGATGAGGGGTACACGCTCCGCAATCTCATCGGGCCGATGCCACTCGGCAAAATGATCGAGGCTATCGCTCCCAATGATAAGGGCAAAGTCTGTGTCAGGATGCTGCTCCTGCAGCACCCGAAGGGTCTCAACCGTGTAGGAGACGCCTTCCCGCTGCACCTCAAGGTCGCAAATTCGGAAGTGCGGATTGGACTCGACGATGCGTCGCGTCATTTCAAGTCGGTGCTTGACCGCCACCAACTCGTCGTTGGGCTTATGCGGAGGGGTAGCGTTCGGGATCCACCACACCTCGGTCAGGTCAAACTGGTCGCGGACCACCTCGGCGACAATGAGGTGCGCGACGTGAGGAGGATTGAAGGAGCCTCCGAAAAGACCGATGTCCATGACATCTTGGGCCGGATGGCCCCCTCCGCTCAGTTGGAGCCGCGCGACGTATCTTCCTGCGCAAGCGATTGGGACTGATCGCGGGCCTGGACCCGATCGAGCTTGCGCTGCGCCTCGCTGTACAGCTCTTCGGCCTCGTTGAGCAGATCACTCTCGGGAAAAAGCTGCGTCAGGCGGTTGTAGTTCTCAATCGCCTTCTGGTAGCGTTCCGCTTGCTTTTTCTGGATGCTACGGTCGGCGTACCGGATGTAGGTGCGCACGGCCCCGAGCAGCGCATCGTCGGCCCACGGGGTGTCCGGGTACTGGTCGAAAGCGTCCTCGTACACCGTGGAGGCGGCCTCCCACATGTCCCGCCGCTCGTAGAGCTGGCCCGCCGCGTACTTTTTATGGGCAAGCTTGGCCCGGAGCTCATCGACTTTTTCCTTGGCCTCCGGCACGAGATCGTGGTCCGGATACCGGTCAATAAAGAGGCGAAAGAGCGAAATGGCCTGTCGGGAATCCGACTGGCTAAGCTGGTACGCAGGGGAGCGCAGGTAGTACGAGTTGGCCCGTTCAAACTCGGCCTGGGGCAGCATCTCGTTGTTGCGGTAGAGCTGCGTAAACCGCCGAAACTCGTTCGCCGCCACCAGGTGCTTTCCGAGTTGGCGCTGGGCCATGGCGAGCTTGAACCGTGCCTTGGGCGCCCATTGATTTCCTCGCCCGTATTCAAAGACGGCCCGGAAGAGACGAATGGCCTGTTGGTAGTCCTCCTCTTCCATCTGAGCCACCCCCTTCTGGTAGGCATCTTCCGGCCCGGTATACGTGAGTTGGCCGCTTCCGGAACATCCAACGAGGCCCCCAGCCAATACGAGGAGGAAAACAGGGACGAGAACCGAAGTTCGCATGAAGGGGTGCCAAGACCGAGACACAGCCAGTGGAATTCGCTCCCGAATTGTCACGGGGATCGTCCGTTCGGGCGCTTGTAGGACGCATCCGATACAACGCGGAGCCGAAACGACAGGGGGGAGGGTCTGTTCCTCTACCGGTCTTTAAGCCCCGATGGATCACGTCTGTGAACGGTTCGTCTCCCTACTCACTGGAGACGCTCAATCCGCTGATTGCGATACCGGTGGATGAACATCACCTGGTTCGCATTCTTCCCCTCAAACCCAATGCGCATCCCGAGTCCTTCGTACGTGGGGGCGGTACGGAGCGTCCGCGGCGACAACCGTACGGACGAGGACCCAAGCGCGGACAGCAGAAAACGCGCCACGTCGTACCCCGCGTAGGCCAGGCGCCGTCCATCGGTAGACAGTTCGTCCGGAGTGGCACCGGTGAGGAGCCGGTAGCGGCGGACAAAGTGCTGCACCGCCGGTCGGCTCGTCTGTACGTGGAAGCCGTTCGTGTAGGTGGCCGTGACCGCACTGGCCGCCTCGGCAAACGGGAGATTGTGCCACTCCGCATTTCCCAGTACACGCGTTCCCGGAAGCGCCTGGCGCACCCCCGTAAGGGCTCCTTGAATTTTGCCCGCCGCCCCCCGCCCCGAAACGGGCAGATAAAACGCCTCGGGTTCGGAGAGGAGTGAGTCCGTGAGCGTTGAGTCTTCCTCGATCAAGGTGGGCAGTCGGGACCAATCCCGAGGACTCGACAGCGGAATGGCAACGGGCACGTCCAGGTCTTGCCGACGCGCCTCTCGCTGAAACCCCTTCGCCATGCGGGTACTGAGGCGATTGCCCTGCTCGTAGATGATGCCCGCCCGATCAATCAGGAGCCCATTCTTGGCCACCCGAGCCATGATGCGCCCCCGATCAGGGATTGTGGGGTTGGCCTGAAAAACATAGTCGCGCCCCTTCGAGACACTGGGCGCAGTGGCCATCGGGGCCAAGAGCGGCACGCGGGCCGCCTCGGCCCGTTCGCCCGCGGGCCGTGCCGCACCGCTCCGGATGGGGCCAAGGACAACGTCCACGTCGTCAAGCCGCACCAGGGAATCGACCGCAGCCTTCGCACTTTGGGGCTTGGCCCCCGTCCGACGAAAGAACATCTTGGCCACCCATTGGGGCCGAGCGGTTTGCTCCGTCACGATCCGCAACGAGTCGACCCGAACCGTGTCGGTCGGGGTGGCGACGGTGGTAGGCCCCTCCGCCTCAGCCAAGCTGTCGCCATGCGCATCGGCCGTGTCGTAGACCTCAAACGTGTCGGCGGCCGTCGGGAGTCCCCCCGGGCGCACGTACCGCCGCCGGATGCCGTTGTGCTCGTCGACCGCCAGGCGAACGCCGTTGAACATCGCCTGCGACAGGGACACCTGGGCGTCGCTCATCGGGAGTGTCACGCCGATGCGGAGGGTATCCCGGGCCTGTGCCGCCTCCTGGCGCCGTTGTCGTGCCCGCTTGAGAAGGGCCTCCGCCTGCGCCCGGTACGACGTGTCCGGGTACCGGTCCAGAAGAACGTTGAGCCGGTCGATTGCCTCCTGGTAGCGCCGCAGTTGGACGAGCGCCTTGCTTCCCATGAGAAGCGCTGCGGTCGTTTTCCGGTTCAGCTCGTACTCACTGACCAGTCGAAAGCGATCGTAGGCCGTCTTGTATTCGCCCCGCTCGAATGCCGCCACTCCTTCCTCGAACAGCAGCTCCGCATTCGGAATTTCAGGAATGCCTTCCTGCCCCTGCGCGTAGCCGATGGGCCCTACCGCCCCACCCCCGAGGACTAGAAGGAGCACGAGTGCCCACACTGGACCGGAACGGCAATTCACCATGAGGACGGGAGGTGAGATGTGGAAAAGAAAGGGCGACGAGGCATCCGCATCGTTCCGATTGGTCTTCTCCGGGTCCCCGGCGCGTCTATTCCCATTCGATCGTAGCGGGGGGCTTAGAGCTCACGTCGTACACCGTGCGGTTGATGCCGGGCACCTCGTTGACAATTCGGTTCGACACGTGCCCGAGAAACTCGTGCGGCAGGTGGGCCCAGTCGGCCGTCATGCCGTCCACACTGGTGACGGCGCGAAGGGCACACACGTTCTCGTAGGTCCGCTCATCGCCCATCACCCCCACTGTCTGCACCGGAAGCAGCACAGCGAAGGCCTGCCACACCTCGTCGTAGAGATCATTCGCCCGCAGCTCGTCGATAAAAATGGCATCGGCTTCGCGGAGGAGGGCCAGCCGGTCGCGGGTGACGGCGTCCAGGATGCGGATGGCCAGTCCCGGCCCCGGAAACGGATGCCGCCCCACAATGGGGGCCGGCACGTCGAGGAGGCGCCCAATCTCACGCACCTCGTCCTTGAACAGCTCCCGGAACGGCTCAATGAGCTCGAAGTCGAGCTCTTCGGGCAGCCCGCCCACATTGTGATGGGTTTTGATGGTGGCCGAGGGTCCCTTGAACGAGACGCTCTCGATGAGGTCGGGGTAGAGGGTGCCCTGCGCCAAAAACGTGGGGCGATGCCCCAAATCGTCGGCGATAGCTTCGGTCTGTTCCTCGAAGACGTCGATGAACGTATTGCCCACGATCGTGCGCTTCGCTTCGGGGTCCGTCACGCCCTCAAGGTTCTGCAGAAAGCGGTCCGTGGCGTCGGTGGTGCGCAGATCCATGTCGAAGTGGCCGCGGAACGTGTCCTGCACCTGATCCCACTCCCCTTTCCGCAGCAGTCCGTTGTTCACGAAAATACAGTGCAGCTGATCGCCCAGGGCGCGCTGCAGCAACGCGGCGGCCACCGACGAGTCCACCCCGCCGGAGAGCCCGAGGATCACGTGCCGGTCGCCCACCTGTTCTCGAATCTCACGAACCTGCTCCTCCACGAACGAGGCGGGCGTCCAGTCGCCGCTGCATCCGCAGATCTCGTACGCAAAGTTCTCCAGAATCTGGCGCCCGAAATCGGTGTGCACGACCTCCGGGTGAAACTGCACGCCGTAGTAGGGCCCCTCGGTATCCCGCACCGCGGCGACGGGCGCATTGTCGGTACGGGCAATGACTTCGTAGCCGTCGGGGAGGGCCGTGAGGTGATCGCTATGACTCATCCAAACCGTCGAGCCGCTGGGGACCCCCTCGAAGAGAGGCGACTTCTCCCCGCCGTTCGGCGGTACCTGAATCTGTGCCCGACCAAACTCTCGCCGGTCGGCTCGTTCCACCTCGCCCCCGAACTGGTGGGCCATGGCCTGGAGGCCGTAGCAAATGCCCAGGACCGGCACGGGAGAGCCGTCGTCCCGCCGAAGGTCGAAGAGCGCCGGGTCGAGTTCGGGGCCCTCTACGTCGTAGACCGAGCAGGGTCCCCCAGACAGGATGAGGCCATGGGGTCGTAAGGCCTCCACCGCTTCCGTATCCACCGTACACGGGTGGATCTCCGAGTACACCCCCGTCTCGCGCACCCGGCGGGCGATAAGCTGGGTGTACTGGGAGCCGAAGTCCAAAATGATGATCTTCTCGTGCATCGGGGGAGTGCGTAGTTCGTACTGCGCGAAATGTCATCGAAGGGATCCGACGCAGCACGCATTCCGCAACACGCACTACGCTGCACACGGACACTTCCGCCCGCATGGATCGCCGCTGTTCTTCCCGCCTCTCCAGGTTCTACGTCACCTCCTCGTACTCGTCGGCCTCCATGAGGTCGTCGATCTCGCCGGGATTTTCGATCTCGATCTCAATCATCCACCCATCTCCGTACGGGTCGTCGTTGACGACCTCCGGGGAGAGCTCCAATTCATCGTTGAAGGCAGTGATGGTGCCGCTCACGGGCATGTACAGCTCCGAGACGGTTTTGACGGCCTCCACGGTGCCAAAGATGTCGTCTTTTCCGAGCGTGGTGCCCTCCGGCTCCAGTTCGACGAACACAATGTCGCCGAGTTCGCTCTGTGCAAAGTCCGTGATGCCTACGGTGGCCGTGCCATCTTCGACGCGAAGCCACTCGTGGTCTTCCGTGTAGTAGAGATCGTTCGGCGTGTCCATTCGTCGTGCGTTGAGGTCGGTGAGAATATGTGCTCGGGTGAAGATACGGGACGCGGCGGCGAATCAAAAGACCACCGGTTCCCCGAAGGTTGTTACCCAGATGGCCCCTGAAGACCTAATGTTACGACCGGGCGGGAACTCCTTTCTTTTCCAGTGCCTGCACGACCGGTGGCGGCACGAACTTCGACACGTCGCCGTCCCACCGATGCGCGTCCCGCACCATCGAGGAACTGATGAGGGCGTATTCTTCGGAGGTCATGAAGAAGACCGTCTCCAACTCCGGGGCCAGCTTCCGGTTCGCAAACGCCATCCGGAACTCCGCGTCGAAGTCGCTCACCTGCCGAAGCCCCCGCACCAGCGCGACGGCCCCCACCTGACGGGCCCGGTCCACGATGAGCCCTTCGTGCGACGCCACCTGCACCCCGTCGAGGTCCTGGGTGCACCGGCGCACGAGTTCCGTGCGTTCTTGGGTAGAGAAGAGCGTTTCTTTTTCTACGTTCACCCCCACGGTCACTTCCACCCGGTCGAACACCCGAAGGGCCCGTTCTAGTACGTCCCGATGGCCGAACGTGAAGGGGTCAAACGTCCCCGGATACAGGGCAAAGTCGTTCATGAAGGGCGGAGGGAGTTGGCACCAGGGGCGGGCAGATCAGGATTCGTCCGTAGCCGAGAGGGCCTCCTCCCCGTTTTCTGCATCCTCCGGGGGCAACGGGGGACGGAATAGGCTCACGATGGTCCGTCCGTAGGACCGGCTCGTCATGAGGCGCGGATGTTCGTCGAACCAATCGTGCGAGCTGTGCTCCAGCGTAAAGACGCCGTCGGTATCGAGGTGGGGCACCGCCAGGTCGGGCATCTCCTGCATGGCCTCCAACTTGTACGGGGGATCGGCCATGATGAGATCGAGCTTCGGCCCGTCGTAGGACCGCAGGTACTCCACGGCATCGCCCTGAATGAAGATGCAGCGGTCCTCCACCCCGAGCTTCTCGGCGTTCTCCCGCGCATAATCGAGCACTGCGCGATCCTGCTCCACGAACGTCACGAGCGCCGCCCCCCGGCTAATGGCCTCCAGCCCCAGTGCACCGGTGCCGGCGAAGAGGTCGAGCACCTCGGCGTCTTCAAGGTAGATGCGTGCGTCGATGAGCCCGAAGAGCGCCTCCCGCGTACGGGCCGTGGAGGGGCGCGTCTCGTGCCCCGATGGGGTTTTCAATCCGTGGCCGCCGAACCGGCCAGCGATGAGTTTCATGACAAATCGGGAGCGAACGTGAGCGAATGCGGTAGGGTCTTTCTCTTTTTCCTCCTCCACGAATGGTAGAGGAATGCCCCCAAAGAGATCCGTTCCCCCACGCAACAGCTAGGTGGGCTGGGCCGCCAAGGCCCCTCCGATGCAGGGAACGTATCCGCCCGCGGGCCCCTGGGCGGGAGACTCGTCCGTCACCCGAAGCCCAACAAACGGGTCGAGGCGAACGGGAGGCATTCCAAACACCTCCGCGATCGGGCCTTCGGGATCGGGGGCGGCGTCCGGACCGTAGACGAAGACCTCGTCCACCTGATCCGGCGATACTTCAATCCGGTTGAGAAACCCGACAGCGTAGTAGACCCGATTCTCGGCCGCGCGGGCCTCCTCCGCAGCGTGGGCGTGGTGCCACTGCCCGTTGTGCGTCAGGGCATACTCGGTGTGGGAGGGATACTGCCCCATGGCCAAACGGTAAGAAATGTCGTCTGCGTCGGCCGTCTCCTCCTGGCCCCCGGCGTGTCGTCGCATGGCCTGCGCCGCTGCCTTGGGGCTTGTCATCCGGACGCGGTTCGAAGCTGGCACGGGAACGGAGAGGGACGCCATCCGATCCGCCACGGGTTGGGGCACCGCCAGCACGTGCACCCACTCGGTCGTCTCCCCCTCCACCTCGACGGTGCGCACGGCGTGGGACGTCGTGTGGAGGGCCTCGGGGGACCGGGTGTCCGTCGTCAGCGCCGCCTGATAGGCAATGCGACGCTCCCTTTCCGACGCCCCGAGCCCTTCTGGAAGGGGCATAAAGAAGCTGTAGACGTCCAGCGGGTCGACCACCCATCCCATCAGCGACACGTCCGCATCGCCCATCATCTCTTGCACGAGGTCTTCGGCCCGGTCCAGCGCGTCCGGCGTCTCCTCTTCCCCCCACACTGCACGCGCTAGGTCCACCTCAGCGGTCGTCTGGTCGAGGCGCCGAAGGATCAGGGCCGTGCCCTCGCGTTCGATCTCGGCGTACCGGATCGTCGATCCCTGAATGTGAACTGCGGCCGAGGTCGACTGCGTCATGGGCGTTGCGTGGTTGCGTCCGGAAATCTTAGCGCCTGCACCAGTGGCGCCTGCACGACGAAGCTCGGCAGACCGATGGCGCTACTCCCAACTGGCCGCGTTCGCCTGGGTGGGATCGCCGGACAGCGTTCCAATCTGGTCGTCGGTATCCGGGTCCTCGAGGAGGTACGTTTCGACGCGGCCCGTATCGCTGACCGTGTACAGGAATCGGTTTCCGGTGCGGGGGGAATGGAGCAGCGAGTCCAGGTTGACGGTGCGCCCAAACACACTGTCCTGCCGAGTCGACAGGATGGAATCCTTCTGGATGTGTTGGACCAGAAGGTTCAAGGAGTCCGGGTAGGAGGCACTGTCCCGCTCGTAGTCGACAAGAGCCGACCGAATGTTCGACATTCGGGTGCGCGTTTCCTCGGTGATGCGCTGCTGTCGCTCGATGCGATCGTAGGGCTCGGTGATCGACTCATAGAGGAAGTACGCGAGACCGACGATGACGATCACCAGGACGACCTGGATGCCCTTCTGAATCGTTCCACTACTCGTTGCCATGTGAGCCGTTCGTTCGTGATGACGAGAAGATGAGCGGGCGATCCGCCCGGCGCGTTGGTGGTACACGAGGGGCGGGGTTGTGAGGATTGACTCGAAAATAGGAGGCTCTTTCGCGAAATGCAATTCCGATCCCCCGCCTAGAGGCCGTAGCACCCAGATCCGCGACGAAAAAATCGTCACCGTCGCGCGAGAATGACGCTAAGAGCCTTGTTCGCAGTGCTCCCGCTTTGCTCCCTTGCCATCCGATCCTTCGAAAACAAAGCAGGAGTCCCCGTGTTGGAATCGACTACTTTTCGTGTCTCATAGACCGGCTGCCCCACCGTCGTGACCAATCTTCTCATCAACGTCGACCATGTTGGCACCCTCCGCAACGCCCGGGAGGAAACGTTCCCGGATCCGGTGCACGCCGCCGCCCGCTGCGAGCAGGCCGGGGCGGACGGGATCGTGTTTCATCTACGGGAGGATCGTCGCCACATCACCGAGCGCGACGTGCGGCTCCTGGCCGAAACGGTCACGGGCAAACTCGACTTCGAACTCTCGACCGACGAGGAGGTCGTCTCGGTCTGCTGCGACGTGGGACCAGACCTAGCCACGCTGGTCCCTGAGCGGCGGGAGGAGGTGACTACGGAGGGCGGCCTCGACGTAACTGCCAACCGCTCGCGGCTGTCAGCCGTGATTCCGCGCCTCTACGATGCGGGGGTCGATCAGGTAAGTCTCTTCGTGGACCCGGTGCCCGAACAGATCGAGGCCGCCGCCGACACCGGCGCGAACTGCGTGGAGCTCCACACCGGCGACTTTGCGGAGGCCGAGACCGAGGCCGCCCGTCGCGAGGAGGCGGAGCGCCTGGCTACGGGGGCCCGGGCCGCCCACGAAGCCGGAGTGCGCGTGCATGCTGGCCACGGGCTCGACTACGGTAACTTCCGACTCTTCGACGCCACCGTCCCTCACGTCGCCGAGGTATCTATCGGCTTTGCGGTCATGGCGCGGGCCATCCTTGTGGGTATGGATCAGGCGGTGCGGGACATGTGCGCAACTGTGAAGGGCCAGCGGGCGTAAAAGAATGTTCCCTGTTCCTGTTTTTGCTTCACTGCATCCGCCTCCATGGAAGACTCCGAGCCCCTGTTTGAAGACATCTCCGACGACCACACGAGCGGCTACGTGGCCATCGTGGGCAAGCCCAACGTGGGCAAAAGTACGCTCATGAACGCGCTGCTCGGCGAGAAGCTGTCAATCGTCACCAAGAAGCCGCAGACCACCCGCCACCGCATCATCGGCATCCACTCGGGGCCGGAGCACCAGGCTATCTTCCTCGATACGCCAGGCATCATCGAGCCCCGGTACGAGTTGCACGAGACCATGATGGGGCAGGTGCAGGGCGCCATCCGGGACGCCGACCTGCTGCTCTTCCTCCACGAGGCAACGCAGGACGAACCCGATACGGAGAGCCTCGAAAAGATCGGCGACACGCCGGCGTTTTTAGTCCTCACGAAGATGGACCTGCTTCCCCAAGAAGAGGTCCTTCCGCTCGTCGAGTCGTACGAGGAGCTGCGGGCCTTCGACGAGGTAGTGCCCACCTCGGCCAAGCGGGGGTTCAACCTCCAGAAGCTTCTCCATCTCGTGCTCGACACCCTTCCGGAGGGGCCGCCCTACTACCCGAAAGAAATGATTAGCGAGCACCCGGAGCGCTTCTTCGTGGCCGAGATGATCCGGGAGAAGGTCTACAAGCATTACCACCAGGAAATCCCATACTCCGTGCAGGTCAACATCGTGGCCTATGAAGAGCGGTCCGGGGACCAGAAAGACTACATCGACGCCGAAATCGTCGTGATGGAGGAATCCCATAAGGGCATCCTCATCGGGGAAGGCGGAAAGGCCCTCAAGAAGGTGGGGATGGAGGCGCGCGAGGACATTGAGTCGTTCGTGGAGCGCTCCGTCTACCTCAACCTGCACGTGAAGGTCCAAGAGAATTGGCGCGACCGAAAAAGCATCCTCCGGTCGTACGGCTACCGATCGTAGCCGGCTGGCCCCTCACGCCCACTGCCCCTCACGCCCACTGGAGGGTGAGCCCCTCCTCTACCGCCTGCGAATAGGCGCCCGGCACGGCGGCCTGGGGCACCGCGTGCTGCTTCATCTCACGCCGCCGCCGGTAGGTCTTTCGCAGTCGCTGGAAGGCCTCGCTCCGCGCCTCGCGGGGAGCGTCGGGAATGGCCCGGAGCGCCGTATCGTCGGCCTGCAGGTCGTAGGCCTGCTGCGCCAGATGATGCCGCCACTCCGTGGCCGGCAATCGCGGATCGGGAGGCGTACACTGAAGGGCGTCTTTTGTGGCCGGGCGGATCGTCGCCGTGCCTCCCCACTCCGGCGTCACACCTATCTCGCTGCAGAGGGCTCGGTAGAGCATCTCCGTCCCCCGTACCTTTCCGTCGTAGGCGTACCCGGCAATGTGCGGGGTCGCAATGTCGACGGCCTGCACAAGCGCAGGAGACGGGGCAGGTTCATGTTCCCACACGTCGAGCACCGCCGCGGCAACGGGGCCTTGTGTCCGCGCCGCCAGCAGTGCCTCTCCGTCCACGACCGATCCGCGCGACGTGTTGAGGAGCCAGGCCCCATCGCGCAGGTGGCTGAGGAACGCCGCGTCCCCGAGGTGATGGGTCGGATCGGGGCCCTCGTTCGTGAGTGGAACGTGGAACGTCACGATGTCGGCCGTATCGAGCACGGTGTTGAGCGACACGAACGGGTGAGAGCGCCCCTCCGCCTCGGCGGCTCGGGCCCGTGGTGGGTCATTTTTGAGCACCCGTAGTCCGAGGGCCGGGAGCCGGCGTGCAAGACGTCCGCCAATGTTGCCACACCCTACGACGCCGACGGTACGACCCCGTAGCGGTACGCGGCGGCGCCGGGCCAGCCGAAGCAGGGCGGCCACCACGTAGTCGGCCACTGAGTCGGCGTTGGAGCCAGGAGCGTGCGCGAACGGAATGCCTCGACCCCGAAGATACGCCTGGTCCACATGGTCCGTCCCTATCGTGGCCGACCCGACGAAGCGGAGCTCCGTCTCTCCAAGCAACCGGGGGCCCACAGGCGTCACGCTCCGCACCAGCAGTACATCTGCCGCCTCCACGTCCGAAGGCCCAATCTCTCGTCCCGGTTTCGTCCGTACCGGCCCAAACGCCCCGAAGGACTCCTCGACACACGGAATATTTGCGTCCGCAAGAATTCGAAGTGCCGTCATAGAGGCGAAAAACGGAAGGTTAGAGAGGCCAACAGGGGAACGTGTCCAAAATTTTCGACGCGTTAAGGTCTTACCGAGCAATGATTAAGCGACAGAAAACAGGTCGTCAAGAGCGTGCTAACCGAACATGAAGAACAACGTTATATGTTTATCCTCCCGTTCTAACCTGTCGTGTAGACCTCTTTTCAGAAACCCGGAGTGGGTATCTACGGTTGTTTTGTATCCTATGGTGACGACTTCGCGGCGTCTCTTCCAGTCGCCGTGCACTTCTTGAGAGGCCTCTCGTTTCTCTTCGCCTCACTCACCGTCTCGCAGGCTTTCGAATAGCGCACACTCGCATATGAGTAAGCGGAGCTTTTTTCTTTGTGCTTCTTTTGGCACGCTCGTCCTCTCGGCCGCCCAAGTGCCCGCCGCCCTTGACCCCTCGGACGGCTCTTCTTCCCCCTCTCCCGCGTCTTCTTTTGTCGAGCGCGCCCCGGATGCTTCCTCTCCTCACAAGTCCAAGGATGCCTCCCTTGAGCGCCTGAGTGCCGCCTATGGCCCACAGCTTGCCCAAGATGCGCCCGCAGACAGCACGTCCCACGCTCCGCTTCCTCCTCCCCCCGACCTTGACGAGTCGACCCTCTGGCTCGCCCGGGCAATCTACTCCGAAACGAAGCGTCCCCATGAACAAGAGCTGGTCGCCTGGGTGGTGCGCAACCGGGTGGACACCAAGTACCGCGGCAAGACGACCTACCGGGAGGTCGTCCTTGACCCGTACCAGTTCAGCGCCTTCAACCCCGGCTCAGCGAAGCGCTCGTTTTTCCAGCGGCTGGGGCCGGACACTCCGCTGCCTCGGTGGCGCCAGGCCCTGTGGGTGGCCCACTACGTACGGCACGCCGCCCCCATCTATCGGCCGTTTTCAGTCGAAACTCGTCACTTCTACAGCGAGCGCTCAATGCAAGGACAGCCGACGCCCTACTGGGCAGAAGGCTCCCGGTTCGTACCGCCCAATCAGCGCCGCTACACAGTCGACGAACGGCGCTTCCGGTTTCTGAAACAGGTTTCCTAGCCTCTCGGCGAATGAGGGGAACTGCACCCGTACCAAAACCCGCCGCCCGACAAGGCGGGCAGCGGGCTCAGGGCCCTCCCACATCGTCTCCCGATGGATTGCCGCGGTCAGAAGAGAACGTTCAGGCGGAGAGCAAAGGCGCTGATCTTCCGATCTGACGGTTCGAACTCGGCCCCCCCAACCTCGAAGTTGTCGTCCACGTAGTCACTGGCCCCGAACTCGTACCGCAGTTCGGGCTGTAGCGTGAGCCCGACGCCGGGAAGAGATACATCCGCCCCCACGCCAACATTGAAGTTGAACGAGACATCTTCGAGGCCGTCCTCAAGGTCGTCATCTCCACTTCGGGGCAGGAATAGATTGGGCCCACCCAGCAGGTACGGACTCACGAGCGGAAATGGAAAGACCGTAACCCGAACGTCCACGGGCACCTCGAACGCCGACACGTCGACTTCGCCGACATCAACGTTCGGCACGTTCGAGAAGTCATAACTTCCGACCTTACGGTAAAACAGTCCAGGCCGCACGCTCACGGGCCCGAGGCCGAGGTCGTAGACGACCCCGACGTGGTACCCGGTCGAGTTTTCGACCGTTGCATTGGCATCAATGTCGTCCAGAGAATCGAAGTTTAATCCGCCCGCCACGCCGAGCTGGGCCTGCGCCGGGGTGCCTGCCATACCGAAAAGCAAAACAACGAGGAGGACTGACCCGGCCGTTTGTTTGATCGAAGCGCGCATAAGAGACGTATACAGTTTGACGAGAAAGCATGTGAGAAGCCGTCTCCCAACCGCTTTCGGTCCATGGGAGCACGGAAAAAGGCGCGGCCTGTGCGTCGAAAGTAACGGGCGCCGCTGGAGGCTTTCCGGCCCCGTGGCGCGCCTTCTCCTATGGATAGGCGCAAGAATCATACGTGAGCACCGGTCGCAGCACGCCGTCGCATACGGATGGGGCTCAGCGTCTCGGTGGAGCAGAAGATTGTCGAGGTTCTTGCAGGGTCATTACAATCGATTCATCGAAGGGAACGGCTCGCCCCCCCGCTGCCTGCAACCTCCATGCGTAGCAGAAGTAGTGTCAACAAGTCTTCCTTAGGTTAGTCTTTTTTAGACTCACTGGTTCTCCCACCCTCTACGTCCACGCTCCCGGTCGTCTCTCTATGAAAATCGGCATTACCTGCTATCCCACCTACGGCGGCAGCGGGGTGGTGGCTACCGAACTCGGCAAGGGCCTTGCCGAGCGCGGGCATGAGATCCACTTCGTCTCGTCGGACCTCCCGTTCCGGCTCTCCCACGTGGCCGGCAATATCTTTTTCCACGAGGTCAACGTCCAGAGCTACCCACTCTTCGACTACCCCCCGTACACGCTTTCCCTCACCAGCAAAATGGTGGACATTGCGAAGCACGTGGGGCTCGACCTCCTGCACGTGCACTACGCGCTCCCCCACGCGTCGAGCGCCGTGATGGCCCGCCAAATCCTGAATTCAGAGCAGCTCGACCTCCCCGTGGTGACCACCCTCCACGGCACCGACATCACCCTCATCGGCCAGGACCCCTCGTTTGCGCCCGTCGTGGCATGGTCCATCAACGAGTCCGACGGGGTCACGGCCGTCTCCGACTACCTGCGCCAAGAGACCTACGACCACTTTGATGTCTCGCAGGACATCGAGGTGATTCCCAACTTCATCGACACGGACCGCTTCGTGCGGCAGGACAAGGAGCACTTTAAGCAGGCGATCTGTCCGGATGGGGAGAAGGTGATCGTACACGTCTCCAACTTCCGCCCCGTCAAGAACGCTCAACAAGTCGTCGAGGTCTTCCACCGGCTGCAAAACGGGGCCTCGAACGTGAAGCTGCTACTGGTGGGCGACGGCCCCGATCGGGTGCCTACGGAGCGCAAGGCCCGCGAGCTGGGCGTGTACGACGACGTGCGCTTCCTGGGGAAACAGGACCCGGTAGAAGAAATCCTGTCGATCGCCGACGTCTTCCTCATGCCGAGCGGCTCCGAAACGTTCGGCCTCGCGGCCCTGGAGGCGATGGCCTGCGAGGTGCCAGTGGTGGCCAGCGACGTCGGGGGGCTGCCGGAGCTCATCGTGCACGGTGAAACGGGCTTCCTCTGCCCCCTGGACGACCTGGATGAGTTTACAGAGTGCACCCGAAAACTGCTGACCGACGACGCCCTCCACGACGACATGGCCGCGGCGGCGCGACAACGGGCAGTCGAGACCTTCGACATCGACCGGGTGGTGCCCCGGTACGAAGAGCACTACAAGCGCGTCCGAGAGCGCACCGCCGTGGAGGCCTAAGGCCCATCATTGCTGGAGCGCCTCCTGCACGAACGGGTTCTGCGCACGCTCCTGGCCAATGGTGGTCGTGGGGCCGTGGCCGGGATAGATCGTGACGTCGTCGCCGAGGGGGAGGAGCTTCTCGGTGATCGCGTCAAGGAGCTGTGCCCGAGAGGTCTCCGGAAGGCCCTGCGTGCGACCAATCGAATTTTGGAACAGCACGTCGCCCGTGATAGCCTGCCGGCTCGGGCGGTGGACGAAGGAGATGGAATCGGGCGAATGACCGGGGGTGTAAAGCACCTCCAGGGTCACGTCCCCGAAGGGGATCGTGTCGCCTTCCGCGAGGAACGTCGTGGGCATGGACGGCGGATCCACCTCCACCCCGAAGGCCGCAGCCTGCTCCTCAGCCCGCTCGATGAAGGGCACGGCCGCCTCGTGAGCCTTGAATCGCTGCCCAAACTGCTCCTCGAAGAATCGACAGCCGAAAATGTGGTCGACGTGGGCGTGGGTCAACAGCAGGTGCCGAACGTCGAGGCCGTACTCCTCGATCACCTCCTTCACCTGCGCGCATTCCGCCTCGGCGTCGCAACTTGCATCGATAAGTACGGCCTCGCCCTGATCGTGGCAGAGGTAGCAGTTCGTCATGAAGGGGTTGAAGGTAAATGGCTCGACCTGCATTGGAGGCCCGGAGTTGGGATAGAAGACAGCGGGGTCTTCCCAATTCTTCTCTCCCCCCGAAGATCCAGCAATGGGCTCTTCACGCTCCCTGCCCCCCGCGCCCAGGGCTTTCCCCCGAACATGCGATTTGCCCCCGGCGTTTACGCGGGGCCTTCGGGCACAACGTACCTGTAGACGATCAGCGAATCTATGCTGCGCCGCCTTCACTGGGTCATACTGCGTCGGCTGCCGGGTCCCTTCTTCGGATGGCTCGGCACGCTGATGTTCCTGCTGCTTATGCAGTTTCTGATTCGGTGGCTGCCCGAGATTGCGGGGAAGGGCATCCCCCTCCCCGTCATCATCGAGCTGATCGCCTACAACCTAGCGTATATGGTGGTGCTGGCGGTCCCCATGTCGGTCCTGCTGGCGGCCCTCATGGCGTTTGGCGACTTGGCCGAATCGAAATACTACACCGTCATCAAGAGCACCGGCATTTCGTTCGGGCAGATCGTGTGGCCCACACTGGTGCTGGCGACGGTGGTCATGGGGGGCATGCTGTACTTCAACAACGTGATGCTGCCGGAAGCCAACCACCGGGCCCGTCAGCTCTGGAGTGACATCCGCGGCAAACGCCCTGGCTTTGAACTGCAGCCGGGCATCTTCTACGACGGCGTCGAGGACTACAGCATCCTAGTCCAGGATCGCCCATCGGGCACCAACAAGCTCGTGGGGGTCACCATCTATGACTACACCGAGGGCCGCGACCGACAGGCCGTCATCAAAGCCGAACGTGGCGTGATTGAGTCGCACGACGGTGGCGCCCGGCTCACCCTCCGGCTACAAGAGGGGGTGATGCACCGCCCGCTGCCGCCGGACGCGAACAGCCGCGCTGGACGGTACGAGCAGCTCAGCTTTGACCGCCACCGGATCCAGTTTACCCTGTCCAACGCCGTCTTTCGGCGTTCGGAGCCGGACAAGATTTCCCGGTCCACCCGCACCATGCGCACGCCTCAACTCCTCCGTACGCTTGACTCTCTGAAGGCGCGGCGCGGTACTCGATACAGCGCGCTGTACGACCGCGTGTACGACGAAATCACCCCCGACCCCGCCGCCCCATCTGCGCCCGACACGGTCTCGTTCACGCCTGCGCCTTCCCCATCGGCCTACGCCGCTCTGGCCGGACTCGATTCGACTCGGCAACGTCGGGTCGTGCGCTCAGCAACGCAAATGGCCCGGGAGCTACAGTCCTCCATCCAACACACCCAGCGCGACACGCGGTGGACGAGCCAGCGCATCCGGAGCTACCAGGTGGAGTTCTATAAGAAGTTCTCGATTGCGCTCGCGTGCCTCGTGTTCATGTTTGTTGGGGCCCCACTGGGCCTCGCCATCCGGCGGGGTGGACTCGCCACCATCGGCGCCATCGCCCTGGGGATCTTCATGTTCTACTGGGTCACGCTGGTACAGGGCGAGAAGCTGTCGGAGCGGGGGTTCTTCCCCCCCTGGATCGGAATGTGGATCGCCAACCTCATCATGTCCGGGGCGGGCATCTGGCTGGTGCTCTACGTAGTGCTCGACCTAGGCGCCACCCCACCCCTCCGCCGACGCCTCTGGAACTGGCTCCGGTCCTTCCGGTCCTGAGCCTGCCCGTCCTCCACTCGTTTCTCTCACCCCGTCGCCACCCGTGCTCTTCCTTGTCCCTACTCCCGTTGGCAACCTGGAGGACATCACCCTCCGGGCCCTCCGCGTGCTCCGTGAAGTCGACCTAATTGCCTGCGAAGACACTCGGACCTCCGGCCACCTCCTGAACCACCACGACGTGGACACCCCCACCACCTCGTACCACGAACACAACGAGCACGAAAAGACCCCCGAACTCATCACGCGGATGCGGGCGGGGCGCGACATCGCACTCATCAGCGACGCCGGCTCGCCGGGCATCTCCGACCCAGGCTTCTATCTCGCCCGGGCGTGCTGGGACGAGGGCATCGAGGTGCAGGCCCTGCCGGGCCCCACAGCCCTGATTCCCGCCCTTACGGCCAGCGCCATTCCCAGCCACCGCTTTGTGTTTGAGGGCTTTTTGCCCAAGAAGAAGGGCCGTCAGACGCGCCTCGATGCCCTCGCCACCGAGCCGCGGACCCTCGTGATTTATGAATCCCCCCACCGGCTCCTTCGCACACTCGACGACCTGATCGAGCACCTCGGAGCCGACCGTCAGGCCGCCGTGGCCCGGGAGCTTACCAAAAAGTACGAGGAGATCGAGCGGGGAACGCTCAACGAGGTGCGGTCGTATTTCGCGGGGTATACGAAAGTGCGGGGCGAGTGCGTTATTGTGGTTCACGGAGCGTCCTGAAGGCGCCTGCCCCGGTCGCTGCCGTGTGTAATTGCCCTTCGTGCCTCCGCGCCGTTCGCAGCTCTTACTCACTGGACGCGTCCTACAGTCTCGTGAAGTGGCTTTGGTCCCTTCTCCTGAGTCTCCTTCTCGTGGCGGCCGTCCCCGCCCAGGCCCAGGACGCCTCGGAGTGTCCGGCGGGACCGCTGCAGTCGATGACCGCGGACGCCTCCACCGACTCTGCGGGCGCCACAACGACGACGGACGACATTCCGTCCGCGAAGCGGTCGACCGTGACGGATCGGACGCCCGCCGTGTCGGTCGCCCCCACGACGGACGCCGAGGCTTTTGTGCAGGACCGTATTGAGCACAACGGACTTCACGTGGTCCACTTTTGGGCGCCCTGGTGCGCCAACTCCGAAAACGAGCTGGCCAACGGCTGGGATCAGCTCGTTGCGGACAATCCAGACATCACGTTCACGTTCGTCACGGTTTGGAACGACGATCAGAAGGGGGCCCGCGTTCTCGACGAGTACCGCCTTCCCGACCGCGTGGCCGAAGTGACCCACCCCGACTTGGGACCGAGCGACCACGAACCCAACCGCCGACAGTCGTTCCTGAGCCTGCCCGTTACCTGGATCCCGTCCACCTGGATCTTCCACAACAACGGCGAACTCGCGTTCGCGATGAACTACGGCGAGATGGAAATGGCGACCATCCAGTCGCTTCTCGACGCGACGCGCAAGGACTGGTAAGCCCCCTTCAGGTCCCTCCCACCGGGGCCGCTTTCCTCTACACTTGCTCTCGGACACCACCCTCTTTCACGCAGGATGAATCGGAAGCGGATTGATCGCCTCACGGCCGGGCTCGTCTTTCTCTGGGCCCTGGGTCTGTACCTGGCGACCGTCGCCCCCACCGTCTCCTTCTGGGACCCAGGCGAGCGGATCGCGAGCGTTTACACCCTTCAGGTGATGCACCCGCCGGGGGCTCCTTTCTACTTGCTCCTCGGCCGCCTCTTTTCCATGCTGGCCCCATCGCAGGAAACGGTGGCGCTGGCCGTAAACCTGTTATCGGTGTTGGCAAGCGCCGGGACGGTGTTGCTCACGCACCTCATCATCGTCCGACTGGTGCGGCGGTGGCAGGACGCGCCGGCGGAGCGTACCACCAGCCAGCACGTAGTGGCCCTTACGAGTGGCGTGGTGGGTGCCGTCACCTTCTCGGTGAGCGACTCCTTCTGGTTCAACGCCGGCATCGCTGAGGTCTATGCGCTCTCCACCTTCTTTACGGCCATGGTGGTGTGGCTCGTGCTTCGCTGGAGCGATGCGGCCCGAACAGAGGAGGCTCAACTGGGCGGCGGACGGCACCTCTTCCAACTCGACGCCAACCGGTACTTGGTCCTCATCGCCTTTCTCTTCGGGGTGGCCATTGGCGTACATCTGCTGAGTCTGCTCGCCTTTTTCTTCGTTGCGTTCATCGTCTTCTTTACCGAATTCGACCGCGAGGAGTGGACCCAACGCCAGCGCTGGCTCCGAATTGTGGGGGCGGGCGCCGTCGCCTCAGCCCTCTTCTTTGCAATCTATCCGGGCATCATTGTGGGACTCCCCAAGGTGTTCAAGGCCGCGGGGGCTCCCTTCATCACGGCGCTCGTGCTTGCGCTTGGCCTCGGCTACGGCATCTACGCCACCCACAAGCGCGGCATGTCCGTGGCGAACCTCGCGTTCATGTGCGTCACCGTGATCTTTATCGGGTACGCCTCCTACGCGCTCGTCTTCGTCCGCAGCGCGACGGATCCGCCGATCGATATGAACGACCCGGACACGATCGAGAAGTTCATCTCATATCTTGAGCGCGAGCAGTACGGGTCCACTCCGCTGTTGCAAGGCACGACCTTCAACGACGAGACCGGACAGGTAAACACCCGCGACGGTGAGACGACCCTTTTTCCCCGTCGCCACTCCGTCGACCCCCAGCACTGGCAGGTCTACAAGCGCTACGACTCCGACCTGGAGTTCTTTCTCGACTACCAGATCGGATACATGTACGTGCGGTATTTCCTCTGGAATTTCTCAGGACGGGCGAGTGACGTCCAGGGCGCCCCGTGGATGACTGGGATTCCTGCATTCGACCAGCACGTCAAACCGGCGAGCACCCTACAAACACCCAGTGAGAAGGAATCGCGCAACGCCTACTTCGCGCTCCCGCTCCTGCTGGGCCTCTTTGGGGCCTTCTACCACTTCAGCCGGGACTGGCGGCGAGCCCTCAGCGTGTTCGTCCTGTTCTTTATCACCGGCATCGGCATCATCATCTACCTCAATCAGACGCCGATGCAGCCGCGCGAGCGGCACTACTCTTACGTCGGGAGCTTCTTCGCCTTCAGCCTCTGGGTGGGCATCGGGGCCGGTGGCATCGCGCAATTGGCCTACGAGTCTCTACAGGACACCCTCTCAGGGTCGGCCCAGATGGCTTCAATGCTCGGGGCCGGGCTGCTCGTCTTCCTGGCCGTGCCCGGTTGGATGACCCTGGAGAACTACGGCGACCACGACCGCTCGGAGAACTACGTGCCGCGCGACTACGCGCACAACATGCTGACCAGCGTGGAGGAGAACGGCATCCTCTTCACGAACGGGGACAACGATACCTATCCGCTGTGGTACCTGCAAACGGTGGAGGGCGTACGGCGAGACGTGCGCGTGGTAAATCTGTCCCTGCTCAACACAAAGTGGTACGTGCGCCAACTCAAGAACGAGGCGGCGTACGAGTCGGAGCCCCTCCCCATTACGCTGTCGGAGGACCAGATCGATGATCTCGGGTACCAGCAGTGGAAGCCGAAACAGATGAAGCTGCCGGTGAACCCGAACGAGCTTCGCCCGAAGATTGGCGCCTACCTCCCTGATTCGGCCGACGCCTCCCTCCTGGAGAGCCCGATGACCTGGAAGCTGCAGGGACGACCTTTCCGGCAGAATACGCGCATCCTCCAGACCGCCGACGTGGTGTCGTACAACATGCTGCGGACGATTGCGCGAAACGGCTGGGAGCGCCCCTACTACTTCGCCGTAACGGTGGCTCGCTCTGGCCAGTTGGGCCTAAAAAACTATTTCCAGCTAGAGGGCCAGGCCTACCGCGTGCTTCCCATCAAGCACGACCAGCCCCTGGGCCGCGTTATTCCGGGCCTTACCGATCAGCGGTTGTCTCAATTCCGGTTCACGAACCTCGCCGACTCGACGGTCTACTACAATCAAAATGCACGGCGGATGGTGGACGGCTACCGGCTCCACTTCTCTCATACGGCAGACCGGATGGGGCGAATGGGACACTCGGAAGCGGCGAATCAGCTCCTGACTGACTTCACGACGGACGTTCCCTTCTCTACAATCCCGGCCGACATGCAGACGCTCTTCTTCACGGCGGAAGCCTACCGCACCCTGGGGAACGAGACGAAGGTGGCGGGGCTGTTGGAGGACGCGCAACCGCTTGTTCTGAATCAGCTCCGAACGGCCAGTTCACGGCGCCAGTTTAGCCGCGCTCTCCAGTACGCAGGGCGCATCCGGTCGTCATACCTCAGTACGAACCAGACGGAGGCCACAGAGGCCTTTGACCAAAAGATCGACGAGGTGTTGGCTAATGCCCCGTACCGGGTTCCTGCACGGATCCGTCGGGCCTACGGACTGTCGAGCGACACGACGGGCGGCTCCGTTTCGCCCCCTGGCATGATGAATCCCCGCCGCGGCGCCCCCCCTTCCCAATCCCCGTCGTCCTCTCCCCCAAATTAACGGAAGTTAGTTCGCAGGAGGCGAGGGGGATCGGGTAAGCGCATCAAGTGCGCGCGTACCGTTCTACACGGGAATGGTGACTCGTCCCCCAGCTCCTTACCAGCTCTGTGTAGGAAATCGGTCTACACCTCGCTTCCGCTCGCCGCAGGGCGTCACGTAGTCCCTGTCCCCCGGCGGGCATTCGTTACCCCCTGCTGGATTGCTATTCCACGTGTGCCCCACACAAAAGATATGTCCCAGGCCCCTGGTGCATCATGCCCGGCACCACCCGAAGCGCCGAAGAAAGCACCAACTCCCCCCTGTCTTCGCACAGAAAAGTTCGACGAGTCCTCGATATGGGATAGTGGGCTGTCTTTCGCCTACACTTGACAGAACGAATACCCTCAACTATATTCGTCCAACACATATCATTCCATACGAGAACACATAAATACCATGTGTAAAACTTGGCATGATATGTGTACGTAGTTTTTCTAGACTTTGCGGCATTCACTTCGCGCGTACTGTCTCGCTCAACTGTTCAGGTCTCTCCTCCGGCTTCGGGGCCGGCCCGCACGGTTGAGCGACGCAATCACCCAGACACCCCACTCCAATACTATGAAGACGAGTACGGTCAAGTGGTTCGACGCCAAGAAGGGATACGGATTCATTCACCATCCCAGTGACGGAGAAGATGTGTTTGTGCACTACTCGAACATCGACTCGGACGATGACTTTAAAACGCTCCAGAGTGACCAGCGCGTTCGATTTGAGATGAACGACGGGCCGAAGGGCCTCCATGCCCTGAACGTTGAGGCGTTGGACGAGGAGGCGACGACCTCCACACATGAGGACGAGCCCGAGGGATTTGACCTCTCCGAGATCGATCCGACTGCTCAGGTCGACCCGTCCCCTTCCGGAGGATCTTAGACGGATTCGTCGTCGTAACTGAGGACGAATCTCTTTTCGTCTCCGCCCCCGATGTTGTGTCCGAAGCGTACCCGGAGCCCCTCTCAATTGAGCACGACCACCCGTCTCGACAACTCGACAGCACGGCGCTCCACCACACGATCCGCCACGTGCTCGACGCGGAAGGAGCGACCCTTGTCCACCTAAGCATCGTTTTAACGGGGCACGATACGGTTCGACGCCTTAACCAGTCGTACCTTGAGCACGACTACGACACGGACGTCTTGGCCTTCTCTCTCCGAGACGGCCCCGCCCCCGCACCTTCCAACACGGATGAGACCACAGTGGAGGGAGAAGTGTACGTGGACTTGGATACCGCTGCCGAACGTCACGACGAGTTCGGCACCTCGTTCGAGGAAGAGGCATATCGATACGTCATTCATGGCGTGCTGCACCTCGTGGGGTACGACGACGCGACCGAATCGGGGCAGGCTGCAATGCACGATAAGGAAGACCAGTACCTCGACGCGGTTCCCCTCCCCCCCGCTTCGTAACTGGCCTCCCAGCCCTTCGCTCCTTTGCCCAGCGACGACATCTTCCGGCAATGAGCTCGGGGTCCAAATGGGACGAGACGGAAACATCTCCCAAGGAGATGGAATGTGAGAAAGGTCCGCGGACACTGCGGGGGATCCGTCCTCTTCTGCACACAACCAGAGGCCCGCTTTATGGCTTTTCAGACCCAAGTTACAACGCGTCACGTCGATGTTAGCGACCGCGTCCGCGAGTATGCGCGGGAACGGACGGCGAAGTTGGAGCAGTTCTTCGACGGAATCGTCAGTGCGCACGTCATTCTCGGAGAAGACAATTCTCCGGCCGAAAACAAAACAGCCTCAATCAATATCGACGTTTATCAGAACCGCCTCTCGGCCGAGGACGCGGCGAGCAGCCACGAGGAGGCCATCAATCTCTGTGTCGATCATTTACGTCGCCAGCTCGAGAAATACAAGTCGAAGCTACGCAGCAAGGACAAAGATGCCCACCGGTAGGTGAGTACCGCGCGGCATCGTGCGGCCTCGTACCGTCAAAAGCAATGGGCCCAGCGCCGAACTGCCGGCGCTGGGCCCATTCTTATCTTGGGCACCCTCATCGAGGCTGGCGGCCGCGGTTCCTACGCCATTTCGTGGAGGGGGTCCACTACTTTCTTGACGGTGTCTGCGCTCGACATGATGTAGAAGTGAATGCAGGGCACGCCGGCCTCCATCAGGTCCCGGGTTTGCCGGATGGCCCAGTCCACCCCGATGTTCTCTACGTCATCGGGGTCGGCAGCATCGACCTGTGCCGCGAGCTCTTCCGGGATCTCCGTGTGAAAGTGTTTCGGGAGCAGACGCAGGTGGCGCTTCCGTTTCAGAATCTTGATGCCCGGCACGATGGGCACCTCGATGCCGACCTCCCGGCATTTGTCGACGAAGTTAAAGAAGTACTCGTTGTCGAAGAACATCTGCGTCACGATGTAATCGGCCCCGGCCTCCACCTTCTCCTTTAGCCGCATGATGTCCCATGCCAGGTTGGGCGCTTCAAAGTGGCTTTCCGGATAGCCGCCCACTCCCACACAGAAATCGGTCGGCTCGGCGTTCATCAGATCCTCCAGGTACTCCCCCTGATTCATGTCCTGAATTTGCCGCACGAGGTCGGCGGCGTGTTCGTTGCGGGACCGGTTGCCCGAAATGGACTTCTCATAGCCCTTGTCGTCCCCTCGGATGGCAAGCACGTTCTCTACCCCCAGGTAATTCAGTTCAATGAGGGCATCCTCCGTCTCCTCTCGCGTGAACCCCTTGCACAGGAGATGAGGAACGGTGTCGATGCCAAAGCGCGCCTCGATGGCCGCACAGAGGCCGATGGTGCCGGGACGCTTCCGTTTCACGCGCCGTTTCCACGTGCCGTTATCCTGTTGCTTATACTCGACCTCCGCCGAGTGACTGGTCACGTCGATAAAGGGCGGGTCGTAAGGCATCAGTTCCTCGACGACCCGAAGAATTTGGTCCGCGGATCCTCCCCGCCGGGGCGGAATGATTTCGTAGGAAATGAGTGGCTCCGATGCCTGATCAAAATGCTCGGTAACCTTCATGCAGGGCGTGACATTCGTTAACGAGTTTGCTTGGTTACGGCTGGGCGTGCAACGCGCCATCCATCATACTTTCCACAAATGAGGGTGTTCGATGCTTGGGATTGTCTTCGCAACCCCCGAAGAGGCGCTGCCATTCGTGAAGCAACAGACTGGCGGTCGCCTTGACACGGTGGAGGAAGGACAGCACATGGAGCTCGGCGATGTCCTCGTTTTGGTAACCGGGCCGGGCAAGATTAAAGCAACGCTCGGAACAGAGCGGATGCTCCAGCAGCACGATGTGGACGTGCTCCTCCATGCCGGCGGTGCCACTGCTCTCGGGGAAGGCTTGGAGGACGGAGCGCTCGTGGGTGCGACTTTTGTCCTGGAGGGGGACCGGGTGGCCCTAGACGATCCGGCATATCCCCGCATGCCCCTCGATGCCCTGTCCGGCCTGTCACTCGAGGGTACACTCGTCTCTCAGGATCACACGGACGATGAGGAGCTGGAAGAGCGCAGCTACTGGGAGCGAATCGCGGACATGCGGGACGGTACGGGGTACGCCGTGGCCTACGTGGCGGCGCAACACGGAATCCCCTGTCACATCGTGAAAGGGATTACGGATCGGGTGGGGAGTGACCTGACTTCCTCAACGCAGCGGGAGACCTACGACGCACTCGCCGCATTTCTTGGGGAGCACGGTACGGAATACGAGACTAACCCGTAATGCTTCCCCGGGGGACGCATCACGGACCTCAGTTGCGTCGTGTCCAAAGATTTTCCTGCCAGGCCTCCGGGATGCCGTCCGAACGGCCCCACACATACTCTTGGCGGTCGTTCTTCACACGCTGCTTGCGCCGCCGATCGGCCCGAATCTCGCGGACCCCGACCGATACCCGTTCCCCTTGTGCCGTTGCCTCCTGGCGCTGAACCGTGGGATGCTCCTCGAACGGACGCGGATGCTCCGGATTGTAGAGCCGATACACCATCGTCCCGGCCCAGACGAGCAGCACGAAGAACGTCAGTCCGACGAGTCCGGAAAACAAAAGAAGCATTGTGCGCGGCGGTGGCGGCCACGATTCATCGAAACGGGAAGCGGGGCTTGCAGCCCACGAGATTCCCTGTCGGAGTCGCTACTCCATGGTACATCAAAGATTCAAGAAAGTTCGGCCGACCTGTAAGCGGGCCCCTCTTCCTTCGCGGTCCCCTACGATCCTCCCTCGGTACTCATGCTCGCCCCCCGTTCCTGGTCGGGATAGTCGGCCGGCGCGATGCGCAAGGAGTCTGCAGGGAGCGCTTCGTTGCGCTGCTCCGCTCGCTCCTGCTCGGCCTGAATTTCCTGTACCGTCCGCTGGTTCACGTTGCCCAGATCTCCACGGAAGGCCGTATCGAGCAGCGTAATGGCCACAAATACGATGACGAAAATGGTGCCGATCGTAAATGTCAGGGCATTGACCGGATTGTCGTACTTCAAGTGCATAAAGAACAGCACGACAAGACTAGCCTTGACCGCTGCGATGCCGATGGCAACGGGCACCCCGAGCGGCCCGAGCGGCACGTAGGCCACCGCTACAGTGAGAATGGTCAGTACGATGAGTCCTCCAAACACCCTCAGCAGGACCGATTTGGGGACAATGTGTGGACCGTCGTGCGCCATAAAAGGGAGCTCAAAATACGGAGACTAAACGGGGCAGGTGCACCTCGATGCCGCCAGAAGCGGCCGCGCTAAATGAGGTATAGCAGCGGAAAGAGGAAAATCCAGACGATGTCGACCAGGTGCCAATACAGTCCGGTAAGCTCAACGGGCGTGTACCATTCGCTGCTAAAAGATCCCCGCCACGCCATAAATGCGATGGCCCCGATGACGAGCATCCCAATCACCACGTGAAGTCCGTGGATGCCCGTCATCACGAAGTAGATGCTAAAGAACTGCGGAGCCGCCGCCATTCCGGCCAAGTGTTCGTAGTGGGCCCCGTGGGGATCGAATGCAGCCCCCGGATAGATTCCATGCTCAAACTTGGCCGTGTACTCGATGTACTTAATCACCATAAAAACTCCGGCGAGGCCGAGAGTACTCAGCAGGTAGTAAACACACTGCTTTACCTTATCCTGCTTGATATAGTGAATCGAGAGGGCCACCGTTAGGGACGAGGTCAGGAGCACGACAGTGTTAATCGTGCCCCACATCTGATCGAGCGTGTTGCTCGCCGCCACAAACACCTCGGGGTTCCACTGCCGGAACACGGCGTAGGCCACGAACATGCCGCTGAACAGCAGCACCTCCGTAATGAGGAAGACCCACATTCCGAGCTTCGCCGAGTCGAACTGCTGCTTAGACGAGACGAAGTGATGTTCGAGGTGGGCCGGATGGTCGTGCGCACCGTCGGTTTCGGTGGGGGCCGGGGCAGTTTCCGTGGCCATAAGCCGTCAGGAGGTCTCGTGAAACAGGGCGTGAGGAGCCAGAAGAAACGACTAGGCGCTCGCCGACGCAGCCGTGTCGTCCTCGGTGGGCGCGGACGGAGCGGGTTCCGGAATTCGCGGCACGTCGTCGCCAAGCGCTTCGCCGTCGCCGCCGCCAAACACTTCGTCGGCGAGGTGGAAGTCGTAGGGGCCCCGTGTCACCAGCGGCGTCCGCTTAAAGTTATGATGGTCGGGAATGGCGGCAACGTTGGTCCACTCCAGGGTGGTGGCGCCCCACGGATTGGCCGGCGCTTCCTCTCCGTACGCAAGCGACCAGAGGGCGTATCCCAAGATGAGGAAAAGCCCCGCGCCCAGAACCCAGGACCCGTACGTCGAGAGTTCGTGCAGTCCCGCGAAGCGCTCGGCGTAGTTGGCGTACCGTCGCGGCATCCCACGCGAGCCGAGCACCAGCTGCGGGAAGAACGTCAGGTTAAACCCGACGAAGACGAGTCCCGCCGCAATTTTTCCGAGCGTCTCGTTGTACATCCGGCCAGTAATCTTGGGCCACCAGTAGTGCATGCCCCCGAGCAGCGCCACGACCGAGCCCCCCATCATCACGTAGTGGAAGTGACTCACCACGTAGTAGGTATCGTGCAGCTGCACATCTACCGCCAGCACGCCTACCATGATGCCGGTGAAGCCTCCGATGGTGAAGAGGAAGAGGAAGCTCAGGGCGTAAAGCATCGGGGTCTGCAGCCAGATGGACCCCTTATACAAGGTGGCCACCCAGTTGAAGACCTTGATGCCGGACGGAATGCCAATGAGGTACGTAATCAGCGAGAACACGATCGATGAGATGGCCGACTGGCCACTCACGAACATGTGGTGTCCCCACACCAAGAAGCCCAGCATGGCGATGGCCACCGATGAGAGGGCGATGGCCCGGTATCCGAAAATGCGCGAGCGGGAGAAGGTGGCGATCAGCTCCGACAAGATGCCGAACGCCGGCAGAATCATGATGTAGACCGCCGGGTGGCTATAGAACCAGAAGAAGTGCTGGAAGAGCACCGGATCGCCCCCGAGGGCAGGATCAAAGATGCCAATCTGCATCGTCTGCTCCAGAATGAGCAGCACCATCGTAATGCCGATGACCGGCGTCGCGAGCACCTGCACGATGCTCGTCGCGTAGATGCCCCAGATAAAGAGCGGAAGCCGATTCCACGTCATGCCTGGGGCACGCATCTTATGAACCGTCACGATGAAGTTGAGGCCCGTAAAGATCGATGCGAACCCCGCCACGAAAATAGCCGCCGTCATCCAGAGAACGCCCCCACCCGTGGTGGAGGAGTACGGCGTGTAGAACGTCCACCCCGTGTCCACCCCGCCGGTGAGTAGGGCCGCAATGGTGAGGATAGCCCCCGCCATGTAGACGTACCACGAGGCGAGGTTTAACTTAGGGAAGGCGACATCCTTCGCCCCGATTTGCATGGGCAAGACAAAGTTGCCCAAAATGGCGGGGATCGACGGCACCAGGAATAGGAAGACCATCAGGATGCCGTGCATCGTGAAGACCTGATTGTAGGTCTCATTGCCCATGATGGTCTCTCCGGGCGCGGACAGCTCGGCCCGCATGAACAGGGCGAGGATGCCGGCCGCGAGGAAGACCACCGCAAGCGAGATGCAGTAAAGAATCCCGATGCGCTTGTGGTCTTTCGTCGCCAACCACGACCAAATTCCGGTGTCGTGGTTGAGGTAATTGGTCTCCTCGTCGTGGTGCGCTTCGTCCTCGACCGGTGCGTCTTGCGTGGTCGTGCTCATGGCGTGTCGATCTGGTGTATGACGAGCGTGCGCGGCGGGGCGATGCCTCCACTCCGCAATGGGTAGGGGGAGGCGGCCACGGCGTTAGTTCTGGGGCGGCTCCTGGTCGCTCTGCTCTTTGATGAACGCAACGAGCCCCGCCACTTCTCTCTCTGAGAGGTTCGAGTAGGAGGGCATCACATTCTGGTAGCCCTGTACAATTTTGTCTCCCGATTGCAGAATGGACGTGCGCAGATAGTTCTCGTCCACGGTCACCGTGGACCCATCGGCCATTTCGTGGCCCGTCTTGCCGTAGAGGCCTTGCCAGGTCGGCCCCACCATGTCCGAACCGTCCAGACTGTGGCAGCCCTGACATCCCTGTTGGCTGTACAGTTGCTCCCCGAGTCTCGGGAGCGGAATGTCCGTCGGCGTCGCGGACTCCTTGAGCCACTGGTCAAACCGTTCGCGGGACACCACCTTGACCGCCGCGTCCATCTCCGAGTGGTCAAGCCCACAGTACTCTGTGCAGAACACGTCGTACGTCCCTTTCTTTGTCGCCTCAAACCAGACGGAGCTGTAGCGGTTCGGCAGTACGTCCTGCTTTACCCGAAACGCCGGGACAAAGAAGCTATGGAGGACGTTGCTGCTGCTCATGGTGGTCTTTACGGGCTCGTTGGCCGGCACGTACATCGTGTCCGACGTCACACCGTTCGGGTACTCGAACGTCCAACTCCACTGCCGGGCCTGCACGCGGATCTCGTACGCGTCGGGGGGCACTGTCTTCTGCTTGATGAAGGACTTAAACCCCCAGTTGAAGACGAGCAAAACGAGGATTGTGGGAATCACAATCCAGGATATCTCCAGCAGCTTGCTCTCCTCTACCGGGGCCGGGCGCTCTCCAGGATCCTGGCGGCGGTACCGGTAGACGAACCAGAGCATGGCCGCCACGACGCCAACAAGCAGAATCGTGCTGACGACGGTTACGAAGTTGAAGAGGCTGTCGACCTCCGGCGCCATTGTGGACGCCGCCTCGGGAAGCCAAAAGTCACCCATGTTGGTCAATCGCGTTGGTGACGAAATATTGCCGTTCTCCCGCCGGATGAGCCCCGTCTTCCAACCGACCTGTCACTACCTACTCCAGTCAGAGTGCGCGGCTCGGCGGTGCGTTAGCCGCGCCTACTGCGGCGGCTGCCGCTCCTGGTACGCTTCGGTCGCCATGAGGTCCATGGCCCGATCGATCGGGATGCGATACACCCCCTCCTCCTCGTCCACGACCCCGTACTGCTGAAGCTGCTGCGTGGCCTCCCTCTCGGCCTGTCGAATCTGGTCGTACCGCTGTCGTTCAGCGGCCGCCGTGCGCTCGTTCTGTGTAACCTGCGCGAACCACCCAAAGATGATGGCTACCGCCACGAGAATAACGAGAATAATCGACCCTGAGATCCCCATGATCTGTGTCGCCGCGACCCCCTCATACGCCACGCCCCGCTCTTTTTCCTCTTCGAACTGATCCTCAAAATCAAAGGTCTCGACCGTAGCTTCGCGGCGCGCAGCCCGGGCAAGTTCAGTGACGGGCTCTTCGTCTCCACTCGGCGCGTCGTGCTCGGCATCGGCCGCCGTGGTAGCCACAAAGCTCTCCACGGCGCTCGTAGCTCGCTCCTCGCTCTCCCCTTCGGCGATGACTCGCCAGAAGAACGTTTCGCCGTCGGTGGGGAACTGGTTGCCCACGGTCACCGCCGTTTCGGCGCCGACCTCCGCGTCGAGCGCAAGCTCTTGGAAGCGCGCCGTCGAGGCCACCTGCAGGCGATACTGCGTGGCTCCTGCAACAGGCTCCCAGACGAACGTTACCTCGCTCCCGTCCACCGAGATGGCGTCGCCCGGGGCGAGGAGCGACGGCGCGGAAAGTGGCTGTTCAGCGTCGGCAGTCATAGTGAAGACAAGGTTGTAGATCGGCCGGACATAGATGAACGGGACGGGGGAGGGAAGGGTCAACCCCCCGGGTGAAAATCACCGGAAAAGAGGCGCCGGGCATCGCATAAGTCGGGGCCTCGGCACCTCCTGCTACATGTTTTCAAAGTGCAGGGAGTCCGCGAGAGAAGGATGGTTTTGGGGGACGAGAGGGTGCCGACTTAGGCGGTACATGAGTCCTCCTGCGAAGATTCCCGTTAACCCCAACCAGCATGTAAAGTCAAGCCAGTGAAATCCAGCACTGTCTCGGAGCACCGGCACCACCACCCAGTGCAGGTCGACCCAGTGCATGCCGATCAGCCAGACGGCCATGACTCCCAAAACCGAATAGGCACGCTTTGTGGCCTGCGGCAGCAGAATGACGAACGGCACCAGAAAGTGGAAGAGTACCAGGAATGCACTGTGCCATCCCCAACCGCCACGCAGTCGGTGCTGAAACCACACCGTCTCTTCCGGAATGCCGCCGTACCAGTACAGCATGTACTGGCTGAACGCGATGTAGGCCCAGAAGACGACGAAGCCGAAGAGATACTTCCCGAGGTCGTGGTAGTGCTCAGGTGTCACGATTCCCTGGAGCAGGCCGCCGGTGCGCTGCAAGAGCAGTGTGACCAGCGTGATGGTGGCCACGGCACTCAGGATCCCTCCTGCGAAGAAGTAGATGCCGAAAATGGTCGAGAACCAGTGCGGATCCGTCGACATCAGGATGTCGTAGCTCGCGAACGCGGTGGTCACCGCCAGGAGCGGGAGCCCCCAGGCGCTAGTATTCCGCATTTTTTGCTGGAGCGACGGATCGGTCTCTACGTCCTGCCGCAGCGAGAAGGTGTAGAGCCGGTACGAGAGCAGGGTCCACACCGCAAAGTAGACTACCATGCGCACGCTCCAGAACTCAAAATTCAAGTAGGCCCGCTTCCCGGCCAGCACCTCATCGTACTGCGGACTGTTCGGGTCGTAGAGCTCCTGGTGCGTCCAGTGGTACAGGTCGTGCATACCAAACAAGAGGGGCAGCCCCAGCAGGAACAACAGCGGGAAGGCCCACACCAGCGCCTCGTTGACGCGGTTCACCACCACGCTCCAGTGCGCTCGCGTGAGGTGGTTAAAGATCAGGAAGAAGAGCCCCCCGAGGGACGTCGTAAGGAGGAACGACCACCCCGCCAGGTAGGCGAAGTAGAAATCGTCCGGGCTCTGCCACAGCCCCAATGCACTGATCGTGAGCAGCGCAATGCCGAGGGCCAGCGGCACAACCCACGCCCGCCGGTCCCCCACGAACCGGTAGGCGCGCTCCGCAGCGTCGCGTGTCGACTGGACGGGATCCACCAGCCATTCCAGGAGGGAGCTTCGATTGTACGAGTCGGCCATGGTGTCGGGGGGTCAGTTCGGACCCGCGGGGTCTGGATGAATGGTTCGCAGGGAAGAGGGCGGGCTTGGGGGGCGGACGGGATTTACTCTGTGTCGCCACGACTGGCCGTCGGACTGGCCCCATCCTCCCCTAGGCGCGCCTGTTGCCCGGGCGGTACGTCGTCGGGCGAAGCGTTCTGACTTCGCTGAAGGGCGCGGACGTACGCAACGATCGCCCAGCGGTCCATCACGGGAATCTTCTGTCCGTAGGCTGGCATGTTGCGTACGCCGTTGGCGATCACGTCGTAGAGGTACCCGTCCGGGGCATCGCGGAGGCGCTCAATGTGGTAACTGGAGGCCGGCGTGTAGCCGTAGTCCTCCCGCATGATGACGCCGTTCCCGGCTCCGGTTTTTCCGTGGCACACAGAGCAGTAGATGTTGTAGCGGTCCTGCCCCCGCTCTAGCACCGCCCGGTTCACGGCAATCGGGATGTCCCCTACGTAGTCCCCCGCCCCGGTGCGGCCCCGGTAGAGGGCCGAACTGTCACGGAGCTCTCCGCGCGGCACCGTGCCCGGTACCGGCATCCGCATCGCCGCGTTGTCTTCGAAAAACGGATTGGACTCCTGCGGCCCAAACTTCTGCTGGAAGTCCATGTCCAGGTTCAGATGGAAAGGCGGGTTGTCCGACTGGGTCCCCCGGCAGCCCACCAGAAGCAGGGCCATGAGCACCAATCCGGTCAAAAACGAGCGTCGCATCGGTCGTACGAAAAATCTAGAAGTAGGCGGACGGGCGGACGCAGGGGGTCCCTACGCGTCCATGGTGCCATCGTCCTTTACGAGTTCAATGTGTCGCGCCCCGAGGCGCTGGAGCAGCGCCGCACTCTCCTCCACGTCAAACTGATCGTCACTGGCGGCAATGTGCAGAAAGAATCGATCGTCGGTGGCGCCCTTGAAGCGGTCGGAGTAGAAGAGCGGATTGTACGGGCGCGGGAGCCCATTCAATGCCAGCATCCCCGCCACGGCCCCAAACGCCGCGAACAGGATGGTAAGCTCGAACATGATGGGCACCGAGGGCTCCACCGCAAAAAAGGGCTTCCCGCTGATGTTGATGGGGTAGTCGACGGCAGCGGTCCACCACTGCAGGAGATACGCGACCGCACATCCCGTGACGCCCCCAAAAAACGCGAGCACGCCGACGCCCGTGGCGTTGCCCAACCCCATCGCCTCGTCCATCCCGTGGATGGGAAAGGGGCTGTGGGTGTCGAAATGGCTGTAGCCATCCTCCCGCACCGCCTCCGCGGCGTGGAGCAGGGCGCCAGGGTCCGAAAACTCCGCCAGCAGGCCATACACCTGGTCGGCGTCGCTCTCAAAAATCCCCAAGTTCGCCTTCAGGTCTTGAACGAAAGTAGGCATGGCGTCGCGCAGTACACAGTCGAAAGCAGTAGTGAGTAGCAGGCACCAGTTGGGACTAGGTGGACGAATCGTCCGTCTCTTCCGGGCCGCCGCCCCGATAAGCCTCCGCCAGGGCCGGCTCGGCCGGCTTGATATACGGCTCGCCGTCTCCCTCCGGGTGCCCGTTGCCGCCGTGCTCGTGGAAGTGCGGATCGGCCTGCGGCATTACGCCCTTCACCTCGGCCATCGCCACCATGGGCACGAACCGAAGGAACAGCAGGAAGAGCGTGAAGAAGAGCCCGAACGATCCAACGAGCGTTCCGATGTCAACCCAGGTGGCCGTAAAGTAGCCCCACGAGCTGGGCAGGAAGTCGCGGTGGAGCGACGTGATGGTAATCACGAACCGCTCGAACCACATCCCGATGTTCACAAAGATCGAGAGCACGAACATCACTGGAATCGACCGGCGCAGCTTCTTGAACCAGAAGAGCTGCGGCGTAATCAGGTTACAGGTCATCATAATCCAGTACGCCCAGGCGTAGGGCCCGAAGGCCCGGTTGATGAAGGCGTACTGCTCGTACTGTACCCCCGAGTACCAGGCCATGAAGAACTCCGTGATGTAGGCAAAGCCCACGATCGTGCCCGTCACCAGGATGATGATGTTCATCTTCTCCAGGTGATCGATCGTGATCACGTTTTTGAGCCCGTAGATCTCCCGCGTGATCACCATAAGTGTGACCACCATGGCGAAGCCGGAGAAGATAGCCCCGGCCACGAAGTACGGGGGGAAGATGGTCGTATGCCACCCTGGAATGACCGATACCGCAAAGTCGAACGACACGACGGAGTGTACCGACAGCACGAGCGGCGTGGCGAGGCCCGCGAGCAGTAGGTAGGCCTTCTCGTAATTGCGCCAGTGGCGGTTCGAGCCCGTCCATCCCAGCGAAAAGAAGGCGAGGATACGCGAACGCCAGAAGTTCTTGGCGCGGTCGCGGAGCGTGGCGAGGTCGGGGACAAGGCCCACGTACCAGAAGATGAGTGAGACGAGGAAGTAGCTAGAGACCGCGAACACGTCCCAGAGCAGCGGGCTCTTGAACTGCGGCCACATGGCCATCTGGTTGGGGATCGGGAGCGTCCAGTAGATGGCCCACACGCGCCCGACGTGGAAAGTGGGCCAGATCAGCGCACACATCACGGCGAAGAGCGTCATCGCCTCCGCGGCGCGGTTAATGGCCGTCCGCCAGTGCTGTCGGAACAGGTACAAAATGGCCGAAATCAGCGTCCCGGCGTGTCCGATCCCCACCCAGAACACGAAGTTGACAATCGGCCAGCCCCATCCCACCGGCTGGTTGTTGCCCCACACGCCGATGCCATTCCACACGACGTGGGCGAATAGGCCCAGCAACAACAGCGTGCCGGACAGCGCGACGGCGAAGGCGGCGTACCACGCCATCGGTGCCTTCTTCTCCGCGTGCCGCGACACCATCTCGGTGATGTCGTGAAACGACAAGTCGCCCTTGACGAGACGATCGGGCGCGCCGTCACCGGACGGGGAGGGCGCCGGCTCGGACGGGTCCGCGGGAAGTTTCTTGGAGGTCTCCACGATTTCTCGGGGGTCAATTCTACTTCAGTACAGGGGCACGGCGAGGCCTACGCACTCGCCTGTGCTTCGTCCGCCTCCGCCGAGAGCGCCTCTTCCAGACGGGGGTTCGTGTTGCGCACCCGCCCCAGGTAGGAGAGACGCGGCTTCGTATTGAGGTATGAAAGCAGCTCGTACCGGCGCGGATTCTCTTTCTCCTTCACGACGTCGCTCTCGGGGTTGTTGAGGTCGCCAAAGGTGATGGCGTCGGTGGGGCAGGCCTCCTGGCACGCTGTCTCCACCTCGTTCGGCCGGAGGTCCCGATCCTCGTTGTCGGCCTGCTGCTGGTGCTTGCGCACCCGATGGATGCACCACGTGCATTTCTCCATGACGCCCCGCGTCCGCACCGTCACGTCCGGATTCTGCGCCATCTGCACTTCGGTGGGCAGCGTCTTGGTCCAGTCGTAAAAGTTGAAGCGGCGGACCTTGTAGGGGCAGTTGTTCTGGCAGTAGCGGGTGCCAATGCAGCGGTTGTAGACCATCTGATTGGTGCCATCCGGCGAGTGCACCGTGGCCGCCACCGGACAGACCGACTCGCACGGCGCGTTTTCGCAGTGCTGGCACATCACCGGTTGGGTGAGCATCTCGGGATCGTCGTCGCCCTCCTCCTCGCTCACGTAGTAGCGGTCGTTCCGAATCCAGTACATGTGACGGCCTTTGCTCACCTCGTCCTTCCCCACTACCTGCACGTTGTTCTCACTCGTGCAGGCCACGACGCAGGCGTTGCAACCGGTGCAGGTGTTGAGGTCCACCGTCATGCCCCACTGATTTCCGTAGTAGGGATTGTCCTTGTAGGCTGGCTGATCGCCCGGGTGGTCCTCCTGCCAAATCATGGGGTACTCGCGCTGCCGCTCGCCGGCTGGCGCCTGTTGCTCGCCTCCTCCGTGCGCCGCGCCCCCGTCGCCGGATTCGGCGGTCTGCTCCGGCATGTCCTCCGCCGCGTGGGCATCGGTGCCGGGCCCTGCCTCCAGCCCGTGGCCGGACGCGTCGGGGGGCGCCCCGTCGCCGCTGTGTCCGTCGCCGCCATGCCCTCCCTCTTCGCCGTGGCCGAGGTCGGGCACGGGAGGCTGCGTATCGTTGACGAAGTACGGGTCTTCCTTAAACTCGTCGAGCGTGGCCCACCGCACGATCGGGCGTCCCTGCATGGTTCCCTCCTCCTGCGTGGTGGCAATCAGGTAGCCGCTGTCCACCTTGGACACTTCGGCCCCGGTGGCCACGCGCTCCCCCGTGGGGCGCAGGGGGGCCACATTGGCGCCGATCACGTCCACCCCATTGCCCGACGCGTCGACGCCGCCGGCAATGGGAGCACCGTTGTAGATGTTGGTCCGGTCGCTCGTGTCCCAGAAGGGCGTGCTCTCCGACTCACGCGTGGAGGCGATGGTGCGCCCGTAGCCCATCGAGACCCCAATGGAGCCGTCCGGGTAGCCCGGCTGGACCCACACGGGGAGCTCCACGGCCTCGCCGTCGAGCGTCAGCTCCACGCGGTCGGCGTAAAAGCTGCCCTCGCGGCGGCTCACCTCTACGCCAAGCTCGTCCGCCGTCGCCTGGCTCATAACGGCCACGTTGTCCCACACGATCTTGGTGATGGGATCCGGCAACTCCTGCATCCAGGGGTTGTTGGAGAAGCGCCCCGCCAGCAACTTCGGATCGGGGCGGAACACGACCTCAAGCTCGTCCGACGAACTGGAGGCCTCAACCGTGGGCACGGTGGCCTCCCCGACCGACGCGACGTCGTAGCCCGTGTCTTCCAGGTATCCGTCGTGCAGCACCTGCCGCCACTGCTCGCGGAAGGGCTCGGAGAGTTGAGCCCGCCACTGCTCGCGCACCAGGTCGTGCCCCCCCGCATCGACGCCCGTGGCCGCAAGGTTGAGCACTTCGATGATCGAGTGGGCGTCGTCGTACAGGGGCCGAATGAGCGGCTGGATGACGGACAGCGTCCCGTCGTAGGCCCGCCCGTCGCCCCACTGCTCTAGGTAGTGGGTGCGCGGGATGTGCCAGCGGGCCGCCTGGGCTGTTTCGTTGCGAAGGCGTCCCAGGTGCACGGTGTCCTGAACGTTCGAAAGGGCCTCCTCAAAGTTCAGTCCGGACGGGGCATCGTAGACGGGATTCACGCCCAGCATGAACAGTGTGTCCACCTCCCCGGTCGCCATCGACTCGGTGAGATCGGCCAGCGCCTCGTCCTGGGGCTGCACCTCAGACGCACCCGTGTCGAGCAGCGTCACGGTGGTGCCCAGCCCCCCAAGCCGCTGGTTGATGGCCATCGCAAGGGCGTGCACCGCGGGGGGCTGCGACTCGCCCGCTAGCACAACGCCGTTCTCGCCCGCCTCCCGCAGGTCCCGAACAATCTCACGGACGTGCAGACGCTCCTTTTCGCTCCACGAGGCCTCCGGCGCGTCGCCCACGCCGAGCTCCGCGGCCAGGGCGGCCGCAAAGGCCGGAATTTGCCCGGCGCGCATCGGCAGGCGGTGGTCCGAGGTGCCCCCGGTGGTCGAGTACCGGCTTTCGATCGTGTAGAGGCGGCTCATGGTTCCCTCCACGTCTTCGAGGCGCCGTCCCTCGGCAAAGCCCTGCGTGTTGTGGAGGAAGTCCCGCGAGCGGCCATCAAGGAAGTTGGCGTCGAGGCTCACAATCACCTCCGCCTCGCCCAGTGCGTAGCGCGGGCGAAGCGGGCGCCCAAATGCCTGCTGCATGCCGAGGCGACGCGCATTCCGTCCCTCACCCGCCGCGTACGGCACCCATTGCAGGTTGGCAAAGCGGTCTTCCATGCGCTGGCGCATGGCCTGCACGGTGGGGGAGGATGTCTCTTCCACCAGCACCGCCACCTGCCGCTGCGCGGCCTCGTTGCCGAGCTGGCGACAGAACGACACAAAGTCGTCCCAGGACGCCGAGCCGCCGTCCTGACGGACCGAGCGAGAACGGTCGGGATCGTACAGGTTGAGCACCGAGGCCTGCTCGTACGGGCTGGTGCCCTTCTGGCCCGTGGGGTGGTCGCCATTGCCCTCGATCTTGGTCGGGCGCCCCTCATTGCTCGTGGCCACCACCGGTCGCAGGATGCCGCGGAAGGGCATGCCCGTGGCATAGTAGTCCGCGATCCCGGGCATTACCGTTTCCGGATTCTCGGCGTACGGCAGAATCTTTTCCTCCGGCCGCCGACAGCCCGCCAGGCCCGCCATCGCCATCGCCGCCCCCATCAGTTGGAGGAACTGACGACGCGACGCCCCGCTCGGCGGTTCGCTGTCGCCCGGCGCGAATTCGATGAGGTCCTCCCCCTCGTCGTCGCCGTCCGTTCCGGTCGCGTGGCGCCAGAACGTGGGCCCCGACGCATCGCGGTCGGGCGTGTCCGAATCTATAACGTCTAGCTCGATCATACTGCGCTGTGGCGTTGCGGGTTGAGGGATGGGGATTGAGCGGTCAACGCGAAACCGGGGCGCTCCGCGACCCGACTGTCAAGTGCTGAGCGCTCAACGCAAAGCCCCGATCAATTAGTAGTGACAGGCCGAGCAGTTAGTGGGCGGCTGGATGCCCTGCTCTCGGATCCGCTCCAGGTTTCGCTCCACGAAGTTGGCCGGCTGCGTGTACCCCATCGTTGTAATCTGGTCGTTGGGACGCAGGTACTTCTCGGGCTGTCGGTGACAATCCAGGCACCAGCCCATCGACAGCGGCTCGGCCTGGTACACGACCTCCATCTGGTCGATGCGGCCGTGACAGGTTTCGCACCCCACGCCCTTGTTCACGTGCGCCGCGTGGCTGAAGTGCGCGTAGTCCGGAAGGTGGTTCACCTTCGTCCACTCGATGGGCTCCTTGTTGGCCCAGCTCTCGCGCACCGCCTGTAGCTTGGGCGAATTCTCCCTGATCTGGCTGTGGCACGTCATGCACGTCTCGGTGGCCGGGACGTTGGCGTGCTTGGAGCTCTCCACATTGCTGTGGCAGTACTGGCAGTCCATCCCGAGCTTGTCCACGTGGATCTGGTGGCTGTACGGGACAGGTTGCTCGGGCTGATACCCCACAACCTTGAACTCCGGCGAAAAGTAGTACCAGACCAAAAACACCAGCAAAATGCCTCCGAGGAGCGAAGCCCCCAGTGAAAGGAGGGGTAAGGTGTTGGCCTTCTTAGGAAAGAGCTGCGACATACCGAGCGACCATTCAACAGTAAACAACTGGGCCCGTCCGCCCCTCTTTCGGGACAGGATGCCCATCGAGAGCCCCCCTTTAGAGATTCAGTTTCGGCACAGAATGAATGTACGACAGAGCGACCGGCAACCCAAGACCCCCAGGGGCTTTAAGGCAAATCCAACATGATTTCCGCTAAACCTTAACGCCTGCATTTTGGGGATGTTAGAAGACCGGTGCCACGGGGGTTTCTGATCCAAAGGGCCCCGAAACGTGAGAAATCTTGAACGTCTCTTCCCTCAATGGGACTGAGGGGTTGGATTGTTCTCTGGAACGCGAGGCGCTGCCGGTGGGGCGGCGGCACCCCCCGCTGCCGATCCGTGTTCGTTCGGGGAGAGGGCACTGCTCCCAATTAAGGACGTAGACAAGCGCCCATCAACCTCCCCGGGCGTTTTGTGCGCCTCGTGCATCACGATTGCGTCTCACGTCTCTCAACACCCCTCGTTCTCTCGTGGCTTCTCCCCCTCCCCTCCGCGGCCTCCATCACGTCTCTGCCGTTACCGGACAGGCCGAAGCGAACCTCCAGTTTTACACGACTGTGCTGGGCCTGCGCCTCGTTCTGAAGACCGTCAACCAGGACGATCCGTCGTCCTACCATCTCTTCTACGGCGATGAGACCGGAAGCCCGGGGACAGACCTTACGTTCTTTGACGTGCCGGAGGCCCGGACGAAGCGACCTGGGTCCGGCCTCATTACCGGAATTTCGCTCCGCGTTCGCGGCGAGGCGACGCTGTCCCGCTGGGCCGAGCGCCTCGACGCCCACGAGGTGCGCCGCACGCCCCTCCACAAGCGGGCCGGTCGCCGCGCCCTTACCCTCTACGACGACGAAGGGCAGTGCCTGCATCTCGTGGACGACGCGGCGGAGACCGACCGCGTGCCGGACACACATCCCTGGACGGATGGGCCGGTGCCTACTAGCCAGGCAATTCAAGGATTGGGTCCCGTCGAGACCACAGTCGCGGACATGGGGCCCACACGCCAGGTTCTCACGGAGGTCTTCGGCTTCACCGAAGCGCGTCCGTACGAGGTCGAACGGCTCGATTCAGAACCGTCGGATGCCGACCAGCCCATTCCTTCCCCCGAAGACGCCCCGGAAGCCACGGTCTTCGAGACCGGCCCCGGGGGGGTCGCCGCCGAGCTGCACGTCGTCGAGCGCCCGAACGACCCGCGCGGATGGCTTGGGACCGGCGGGGTGCACCACCTCGCCCTGCGGACACAGAACAGCGATACGATCCGGGCGTGGCGTGCGCGGATCGACGAGGCGGGCCTGGACCCGACGCCCATCATCGACCGCCACTACTTTGAGTCGATGTACGTGCGGACGCCTGGGGGCATCCTCATCGAAATTGCAACGGACACCGGCGCCCCGTTCCCGATCGAGGAGGCCGCAGTGGGAACCGTGTCCCTTCCCCCAAGCCTAGAGCCGAACCGTGCCTCCATCGAGGCCGCCCTCTCGCCGATTGGCGGAGCGCAGGACGACTGAGCAGGCGCCCTCCCACGCCTTCTTAATCCGGACGGACCTCCCCACGACCTGCGCGGGCACTGCTAGAAATCGTAGGCCACCCCTACGAAGAACACGCGGCCCGGCTCCGGAATGGGCGTGCCGGTGTACGGATTCTTCGCGTTCAGGTGGTTGACGTAGTCGGCGTCGGTCAGGTTGGTCACCCCACCCTCCAGCGAGACGCCGCGCCCCGCCTCGACGCCGCCCTTGAGGTCAAGTGTGACGGACCCGTCGGTCGGCGTCTCGCCCAGCACCGTCGCCGCACGGTCCTGCTCGGCGGCGGCACTCAGCGTGCCCTCGACGTAGAAGCGCCCCCCGGACGGCTCCCAGCGCAGCCCCAGGTCGCCCCGCAGCGGCGCCACGCCCAGTGCCGGCTGGTCGGTCTCCAGGTTCTTGCCCCAGAGGTAGCTCCCGGTCACACTGGCGGTGAGCGACGGCGACACCGCGACCGACGCCGAGGTTTCCCCGCCGTAAAAGGTCGCCGCGCCATTGGCGTAGCGGAACGGGCCCTCGGCAAAAATCGGAAGCGGGAGCATCGGCTCCACGTCGGGCGCGTCCTCGAGCGTGATGTAGTTGGCCAGGTGCCGCGCGAAGCCGCTCGCCTTGAAGGCGACGCGTTCGTACCGGGCCGTGAGTTCGAGGTCGGCCTGCCAGGAGCGCTCCGGCTCCAGGCGCGGGTTGCCAATAAACTCGGCGCTCGTCTGCGCTTTGGTCGCCGGAAAGCGGTCGGCAAAGCGCTCCAGGGCGCTGGCGGTGCGCACGGCGGTTCCGCCGCCCACCGAGAGCGACCATGCCTCCGACAGCGGGGCCGTGAGCATCAGCGCGCCGCTCACGTTGACCTCCTGTTGGTCGAGCGCGTCCGCATCGAGAGCTCCGTCGCCGGGGGCCGCGATGTCGAGGTACACGTTCGTCACCTGATCCTCATCCGCTCCCGCCCACACGGCGTCGGCGCGGGCCGTGGCGGTGACCTCCACGGGACCGAACAGGCGCGTGGCCTGCGCAAAGACCCCCGCGTCGGCGATGGAGACGCCCGGCCAAACCTGATCGCTCTCGTAAAACGGGGGGACCACCGGCTCTCCATTCATCACGACCCGGAAGGGCCGTTCGGCGTCGCGGTAGGCGCGGTAGGCGTCGCCCCCCACCGTGAGGCGAAGGTCCGGTGCGGGCGCCAGTTCCGTCGCCACACGCCCCCCGAACGTCGTGACATCGGAGGTGACGGACACGCGCAGGGGTGGACCGGGGAAGTCCTCGGAGGCGAAGGTCACCTTGCCCTCGTTATTCATCGTGTGGAGGGTTTGGTAGCCGTACGCGGTCGCCTCGACCGAGCGCACGAGCCCCTGCCCCGACGCGTACTCGTAGCCGAGGCGCCCACGCCCACTCTTGAAAAATTTCGCGTTGAGCAGGCGCCCCGGATACTTCACGTCGTCCTGCTGCTGATACCCGCCGCCGGCGGTCAGGCGCTGGTTGTCGCCGAGCTTGTACCCGACCTTCGCGCGAAGCTCGCGATTCAGGAACTCCGCCGGCACCGTCGTCCCGTCGCCGGCCTCGTAGGCGTCGCCCTGCCGGTAGGCGCCGTCGACCCGGTAGGCGAAACGGCCGCTGCGCCCATTGGCCGTCCCGGTCACGTCGTAGGCGTCGAAGTTGCTGTCGTAGCCCGTCTTTAGTTGCCCATTCAGCAGCTGGCCGCGGGGCACGCGGAAGAGCCCGTTCGTCTCCACGCGAATGGCGCTGAGCTGGCCGCCGCCCCACGTGAGTGCGTAAGGCCCCTTGGCCACCTCGACGCTCTGCATGGTGGACGGACCGGTGTGGCTCAGCGGCGAGTCCATGCGCGCCGGGCCGGCGGGGAAGGTGCGCATGCCGTCTACGTAGACGCCGACCTGGGTTTCGCGCAAGCCCCGAACCACCGGGTCGAGCCCCACGGGGCCGCGCCGCACCGCGCTGGTGCCCGGGATTTTGCGCATCAGCTCGCCCGCATCGCGGGGATTGGCCTCCTGGATCTCGGCCTCCTGGATTCTCTCGGCGGCCTCTCGGGCCTGGCGACGCGCCGTCACCTCGACCGTTTCGAGGCCCACCGTCCGGGGCGCGAGCGTGAAGCGCACACGCACGGTCCCACCCTCGGGCACCGCCACCTCGCGCGACCGCGGTGCGTAGCCCACGAACCGGGCCTGCACCGTGTACGTGCCGGCCCCGAGCGATTCGAGCGCAAAGCGCCCTTGCGGCCCGGTGCTCGTGCCGCGAGGACTGCCGTCGGCGGGGGCCTCGACGATGATATTGACGCCCGGGAGCGGGCGGCCCGTCTCGGCGTCGATCACGCGCCCGGTCACGGTACCGGTCGACTGTGCCGGGGCGGCCGGGGGAGGAATGAGAAAGAGAGTGAGAAGGAATAGGAGTGGCAAGAAGACGTAGCGATCCATAGCGATCCTCCGAGAGAGTATTCAGCACGCGGACGACCCATCCGCGCGGAATGCCGAACGACAAGACGGCGCCCAAACGGTCAACTCAGACGCACGGGGGGCGTCGTTCGGGGAGGACGAAAGACCTCGTCGCCGAGCCGCTGGGGCGCGAGCGCGTGGTCCTGGTGACCGTAGCCGGCACTGGACGTGCGGGGGGCCGGCGGGGTCATTCGCGTGTCGGGCGCCCACTTCGGCGTCGCAAAAAGCGCGAAGGCCTCGGACGGATCTCGGTCGCAGTGCCTCAGTCGTGGACCGTCCACGTCCGACGGGGCGGGAGAGGGGGTCGAACAGACGCAGGAGGCGTCCGGATTGCGCGGGCAGATGCCATTTTCGCAGTGCTGACAGGTGTGCGGGGCCTGAAAAAGCCCCATCTGCTGCACGAGGACCGATACCGGCCCGCTTTGTACCAGCAGGGCGCCGGCAAGCAGGAGGACCAGGAGGCGCCCCCATCGGACCGGACGAAATGCACGGAGGCCCGCGGTCATGACAGAAGAGAACTGGTGGAAATTCCGTCGTTTTCAATGCTGTGTTGGACCCGCGGATCGCCCCCCTGCGTCAAAACCCTGCAAAAGAGCTTACAGAACCCCGTTTGCCCTCGCTATTTATTCTACACGCGGGAGGCCCAGAAACATTCCCCGCGGCTGTCCCCACAGAGAATTCGTCACTGCCTCCTCGAAGCTCGCACGTGCGCCATGGACCGACGATCGTTCTTAAACCACCTGGCCTGGGCCTCGCTCGCGCCCGTCGCCCTCTCGGCCTCGGCGTGCAACCCCAGCCGATCGACCCCCTCCGCGTCGTCCTCCACTGCCCCCGATACCCTCTGGGTGCATGCGCGTCCCGACGACCTGCCCGCCCTACAGATGTCGAGCGAGGAGTGGCGCTCGGTCGTGTCGGCCGAGGAGTACGAGATTTTGTTCGAGGCCGGCACCGAGCCGCGCGGGTCTAGTCCCCTTCTGAAGGAAAAGCGCGAAGGGACCTACGTCTGTGCCGCGTGCCAGCTTCCCCTCTTCTCCTCGAAAACTAAGTACGAGAGCGGAACGGGCTGGCCCAGCTTCTGGGCGCCACTCGATGGGCAGATCGACACAAAGAAAGACATGAAGCTCGGGTACCCGCGTACCGAGTACCACTGCAAGCGCTGCGGCGGCCACCAGGGCCACGTCTTCGAGGACGGGCCGGAGCCGACCGGGCTTCGCTACTGCAACAACGGGCTCGCCCTCGACTTCGTCCCGGCCGACCAGCCGCTTCCCGCGTTACGCTCCTGACGGGTCGGGCGACGGGCCCCTCCCCGCCCCCCTTCTCTCCCATGGCCGACCGGATCGTTCGGGCAAGCACGTTCCTGAGCTACGTGCTCCGCCACAACCCCGGCGCGCTCGATCTCACGCTTGCCCCGGGCGGCTGGGCGGACATAGACACGCTGCTGGAGCGAGCCCGCGCGGAGGGCCGGGCACTCGACCGCCCCCTGCTCAACCAGGTGCTCGACCACGGGGACAAAGAACGGTTTTCTGTGAGTGCGGACGGCACAATGATTCGTGCAAACTACGGGCACTCGGTGGCGGTGGCCCTCGACGTGTCCCCCACCCGTCCGCCGCCCCACCTCTACCACGGCACCGCCCAGCAGGCCCTCTCCGCCATCCAGAACGACGGGCTGCGCCCCCAGTCGCGCCAGTACGTGCACCTGTCACGCACTGAGGACGAAGCCCTTCGCGTTGGCCGGCGGCACGGGTTGCCTGTCGTGCTGATCGTTGCGGCCCGGGACCTGCACAATGCCGGCCACGCCCTCTACCGCCCCACGGACGCCGTATGGCTGACGGCCCGTGTCCCTCCTCGCTTCCTTCAGGTCGCGGAGGACGCGTGACCCCTACGCGCCAGCCGCCGCCCCCTCCCCCGAGGACGCAGCGTCGACGGCGTGCGCTTTCAGGGTGGCCAGGTCCACCACCTCCAGGGCCGTCTCTTCGGTGGCCGCAAGCACCACGGGCGGGGCCACCTCCGCCTCCACGGCCTCCTTCCAGCGCGCCACGCAGAGGCACCACCGGTCCCCGGGCTCCAGGCCCGGAAAGTTCATTGCGGGGCGGGGCGTGATCAGGTCGTTGCCTTTCTTTTTGGTGTACCGAAGAAACGGCGCCGTCATCTCGGCACACACCACGTGGGTGCCCCGGTCGCGGGGGCCGGTCCGGCAGTGGCCGTCGCGGTAGAAGCCCGTTTGGGGATCCGTGGAGCAGGGCTGGAGCGGATCGCCGAGAACGTTGGTCGCGTGCTGAGTTGCCATGGGGAAGTCGTGGAGTACGCAGGTCGAAGAATGAACAGGGGGTGTGACGGGACAGCGCGCCCTTGTGCCCCGATCTTCCTGGGAGAGGGCCAGGACCACCGCGGGCAGAAGATTTGTCTGTTGAGACCGCCGATGTTATTTTTAAACCGTCCGTCGCCTCCATTGGTTGTCTTTTCTCCGCAACGATTCGTCCACAGTCCCCCGTGCCCCCATGTCTACTCCCGTCCTTCGCGTTGGTGTTCTTACCGGCGGGGGCGACTGCCCCGGCATCAACGCCGCGCTCCGCGCCGTGACCAAAAGCCTCATCCTGAAGCATAACGCCGAGGTCATCGGCTTCCTTGATGGATTTCAGGGCCTCGTAGAACGGCGCGTGGAGCCCCTCCACGCCCGCGACGTAAGCGGCATCCTGACCCAGGGCGGCACCATTCTCGGCGCCAGCAACAAGGCCGACCCCTTCAACTACCAGCCCCGGGGCGGGGCCGATGTCTCGGCCCAGGTCGCAAAGACGTACCAGAACCTCGACCTGGATGCCCTCGTGGCCATCGGCGGCGACGGCACCATGTCGATTGCCCACCGCCTCGCGGGCCTCGGGATCGACATTGTGGGCGTGCCCAAGACCATCGACAACGACCTGGCAGGGACCGACCGCACGTTCGGCTTCGATACGGCCGTCAGCATCGCCACGGAGGCCATCGACCGCATCCACACGACCGCCCAGAGCCATCACCGCGTGATGATCGTGGAGACGATGGGCCGCTACGCCGGCTGGATCGCCCTGCACGCGGGGGTCGCCAGCGGGGCCGACGTCATCCTGATCCCCGAGATCGAGTATGAGATCGACGAGATTGCCCGCGTCTGCCGAGACCGAGAGCGCGGGGGGCAGCACTTTACAATTGTCGCCATCGCCGAGGGGGCCAAGCAGCAAGACGGAGAGCACGTGGTGCAGGAGCGGGGTGCCGAGCACACCGACTCCATGCGGCTCGGGGGCGTGAGCAACGTCCTCGCCGACCAGCTCCGGGAGCGCGTGGACAGCAGCGTCCGCACCACCGTCCTGGGACACATGCAACGGGGCGGCACCCCCACAGCCTACGACCGCAATCTCGCCACCGCCTTTGGCACCCGTGCCGCCGCCCTGGCCGCGGCGGGGACGACCGGCACCATGGTGGCCGTCCAGGATGGCACCTTTACAAATGTCCCGCTCGACGAGGTGGCGGACCAAACCCGAACCGTCCCGCTGAACGACCCGCTTCTCGTCTCGGCGCTCGACCTCGGCGCGTCGTTCGGGGTGGAGAGCCCGGCGATCCAGGATCGGGCCGACCGCGCTCCCCGCCCCACCTCCCCATAAGTCCTCTGATCCGAAAAGCCGCGCCTCCGGTTCTCTTTTTCTCAGGGGGAACGTCCCCGGAAAAAACCCGCTCGGAGAGTACGTGTCCCCTCCACCAGCCCCCCCTACGGGCCCATCGAGGGGGCACAGGGGATCTCATTCTCGGTGCGGACGACCCGGGGGCAGAGAGCACGCAGGGGTTGATTTCCCGCCCCCTCTGGCGTATTCTCCAACCCTCTGTCGGCGCTGCCTGTCCGAAGCTTCCACCCCGCGCTGCGGGATGACCGGGCTTAGGTCAATGTACTCACCAAAGGTATCGGGGAAACGACCGGGGGGTATCATCCAAAGTATCAGGCCGTCGGTTTGGGGCCTTGGTATCTAGGTAAACGCAGAAAAGCGAGGAGGAAGCAACTCCCGAAGTACCGACCTGGCTCTCAACCAGCGCGCCCTCGAGTGCGCACGTCCGGGATGACCGACGGGAATTATCATATTCTGGAAGCGCTTTGCCGGGTGTTTTTCCCTGCCCCGGCGACTTCTGGGAGCACATGGGGAGCCCTTGTTGCAGTCGCGCTGCTACTCGGCGGCGCCAATCCAGTTGCGGGGGCTGCGGATGCGTTCACGCCGTTGGGGGCGGAGGGACACTGGGCGCCCAACGACGCCGAGACGGACACTACCTTCGTGGCCCGCCTGGAGCCTCTGGTCGTGACCGGTCACCCGATTGATCAGACGTACTCGGGCACGCTGGCAAGCGCGGAGGGGCCGGGGGCCGCTGCCCATGCAGCCGCCTCAGCCGGGGCCCCCAGGAGCCCGGCCGCCGACTCCGGGGATGTGACCCTCGACGGGGTCAGCATCGGCGGGCTGATCGTGAACGAGACCTTTTCCGTGATCGGGGCTCGCTTTGCCCGCACGTTCAACGACAAGTGGACGGAGCCGGACGGGGTGCAGGATCTCGGCTACACGGTCACCCTCGGCGAAAACCCGGCGCCCCGCCGCGGCGCCCAGGTGTTTGTGGACGTGGAAGGCGAGACGCTCTTCCAGGCATACCTCCGCCCGAACCGCCGCCAAATCCAGCAGGCCGCACAACGAGCCGTGGGGCGGGTCACCATTTACCTCCAGAAATACTACGAGCCCCGCGAGGTGTACTGACCCCGGCCCACTTCCATCCCTGAGGATCTGCGAACTTGAATGATGAAAACTTTCACCATGACGCGTGCTCTACTGCTTACCGGGAGCCTCTTCCTTGGGCTTCTGCTGATTCCGAGTGGTCCGGCCAACGGCCAGGACCTGGTCTACGAGCCGGTGAACCCGGCCTTCGGCGGCTCGGGGGTCAACACGCAGTTTCTGTTCCAGTCGGCCAATAACCAGAACCCTTACGGCGGGGGGCAGGACTTCGGCTTTCGTGACGACCCGCTCCAGAACTTCCAACGGCGCCTCCAGCGGCAGGTCCTCGACCAGATCTCCCGGCAGGTGATTGAGCAGCGCTTCGGGGACATCGACCTCACCCAGGAGGGCACCTTCGACTTCGACCAGTTTACGGTGGACGTCACGCCGGGCCCGAGCGGCATCTCGATCCGGGTCTTCAACAAGCAAACCGGCGAGAGCAGCACCATCGAGGTGCCGCGCTTCTAAAGGCCTCCCTGGGGGACGCCCTGCGGCCGTGAAGGGCCGCCCACTCTCATCGCACGCACTGTTTGGTAGCGCTTTTCCCTGGATGAATCGACGGCTGTTCTTCCCCTCCGGTCTCGTGCCGGTCCTCACGCTGGTTCTCGCCGCGCTGCTGGCGAGCGGGTGCGCGTCGATGGACCACGCCTTCGAGACGAAGGAGGCGCACCCGGGCCTGCAGAGCACCGCCCACGCCCCCCTCTCGAGCCTGCCCGCGCCGGAGGACAAGATCGTCACCGCCGTCTACCAGTTCCGCGACCAGACCGGCCAGTACAAGCCCAAGGAGCGGGGCTCCAGCTTCTCCCGGGCTGTGACCCAGGGGGGCACCTCCATCCTCCTCAAGTCCCTGAAGGACTCGGACTGGTTCCGCCCCATCGAGCGGAAGGGCCTCTCCAACCTGGTCAAGGAGCGGGACATCATCCGCTCGATCCGGCAGCAGTACCAGGGCAATCAGGCCGAGCAGCTCTCCCCGCTTCTCTACGCCGGCGTGATCCTGGAGGGCGGCATCATCGGCTACGACACGAACGTGATTACCGGCGGGGGCGGCTTCCGGCTCGCGGCGATTGGGGGCTCGGGGCAGTACCGACAGGATCAAGTGACGGTGTATCTGCGAGCGGTCTCCACCCAGACGGGCGAGGTGCTGAAGACCGTGCACACAACGAAGACGATCCTCTCGCAGGAGCTGGACGGCGGGGCCTTCCGCTACGTCGACGCGGACCTGCTGTTGGAGACGGAGGCGGGCATCTCGTACAACGAGCCGACGACCCTGGCAGTGACGGAGGCGATCGACGCCTCGGTGCGGGCGCTGATCGTGGAGGGCCTGAAGGCGGGCATCTGGGGCGGGCGGCAGGACGAGACGACCCGCGACTCGCTGATCCAGGAGTACGAACGGCAGAAGAAGCTGGCGTCCCGCCGGGACTACTTCGACCGGCTGCTCCAGCCGGACAACCGGCCGGGGCTCGGGATCGAGGTCGGCGGGGGCGGGCTTGTGTACCAGGGCGACTACCAGGACCCGGAGGCCAATCCCTCCGCCCGGCTGGGGCTCCGGGGCCATCTCTCGCCGCGGTGGGCGCTGGGGGTGGAAGGGAACCTCGGGCAGCTTTCCGCGGCGCAGGGCCGCTTCGAGACGACGACCCTCTCGACCAGCGTGCAGCTGTCCTACTATTTCGTGCCGCGGGCGCGGGTTACGCCGTTTCTCCGCGCGAGCGGTGGGGTGATTTCCGGCCTCGACGAAGATCCGTACACGTTCGGGGAGACGGCCTTTCTGCAGGGCGGGGCGAGCGTCGGTCTGGAGTACATGGCCACCGAGCGGTTGGGCCTCAACGCGTCGATTGGCGCCCGGTACGCAGCCGACGACGGGCTGGACGGCGCGACCGTGGGCTCCTACCACGACAGCATCTGGCAGGCGGACGTGGGCCTGACCTACTACGGGCTCTTCTGACGGAGTCGCTGCTTTGAAATCCGACCGTGACTCACGAGCCTATGCGCTGCGCTCCATGGACGGTGCCTTTCCTCAGCGAGACGGCCGTCGGCGGTCCGCCGTCCGCGGTCGTCGCAATCTCACTGGCACTTTCCTCCCGCTCACAGGACTGACATGCAACCGAGAGCACAACATCACGACTGAATGAGCAAAACGACCCGCAGGCTGCGGAGGACGGGCCGCCAGTGAAGACAGCTGGCCGCCGGTCGTGCGGAGCCTGCCCCTCGCGCCTCGCGGGCAACAGCGCGTTGCCCGGAGGCCCCCGGCAGGACCCAACAAAAACGACGCTCGCGGGACCCCGCTCCCAGCGCGGGAGCGGCCCAGAACCCACGAGCGCCGCGGCACCCCCACGGTTGTGGAGGCACTGTCCTCCACAATCTCATGGGTGCCGCAAAGTTCCGGCCAACGGCTCATCGCGGGCCGCCGCCGGACACTACATAGGCGATTTCGCTTTCTTGAACGCAAACCACTTTCAACCCATGAGACAGCTTCTCAAGATCACAAGCATCTTCACGCTTGCCCTCGTCTTTTCGGCGGGTATGGCGTTTGCCCAGCAGAACGAGGCGGACGTGGAGCAAAACGGTGATGACAACCTGACTGAAGTTAACCAGAACGGATTTAGTAACTTCTCTACCGTTTCTCAGACAGGTCAGGATGGCACGGCTCTCATCAAGCAGACTGGTAATAACAACACTGCCGATGGGTATTTCCAAGGAGTAGATGATGCTGGTGAAGATAACTATGCCCGTCTCCGTCAAATCGGTAATAACAATGATGTCGTAACCTACTTTTCCGGGGCGACTGAAGAAAATGAGGTGTTTGTTGACCAAGGAGTCAGCGGGAATGGAAGTTATGGTTCGCTCGTAAATGTCACTTTCAAAGGTGAATATAGCATCGCTGATATCGATCAACGCGGTCGTTCTCACACCACAGAAATCTACAGTCGTGGAGAAGGAAACGACATCGACGTTCGCCAGATAGGCCAAAATAACACCGTGGACCGTGACGGTGATGGAAATGGAAGTAATGGTATCGATATTTTCAATGGTAACCACAATACCATTGACATGCTTCAAGACGGTGCCGGTAACACTGCCTTCGCGGAAATCGACGGTGGCAACTTCAATACCGTAGATGTTACGCAGAAGGGCAATGGCCATACCGCCGAGGTGACGATGGGCTCAGGTGCCTCGGGAAATACGGCCACCATCAACCAGAGTAACTAGCGTAGAATGGGCTCAGAAGTGTCAGTGAGAACACACTGACGATGTAAAAATTGCACCGGGGGCATCGTGCCCCCGGTGCAACACTGTGGGGTAGTTCAACCGGCAGAACACCTGG
>Ga0207414_1000048_pt1 | contig 56351 bp, 48 predicted proteins | sample PonA231FremontCA_2_FD_187269 | JGI IMG/M metagenome (GOLD analysis project Ga0207414, IMG submission 187269) | Marine sediment microbial community from Fremont, CA, USA - Pond A23 Sediment 1 (SPAdes) | ecosystem: Environmental > Aquatic > Marine > Unclassified | place: USA: Fremont, California...
CCGGAACAAAACGCACCTGCCAAAAATTTAGCCGCCATGATAGCACTAAGCCAGAAATGCCTTCCGGGTAGTCCCTGATACAAAAATGCAGTAACTGTATGAATACTGAAAGCCCAGGGAATGGATACGTAGGCGACCCATTTCGCCCAGCGCGGATGTGGAAGCCGTTTATGTTCTGCATGCAAATTTGTCCATCCTACTACTATATTGAGTAGCAAATAACCGTTCAAAACGATCATATCCCAAAACAATATTGAATTGGGTGTTGGATGTAAAATTATATTCATTAGTCGTTGCGGTTGTCCAAGATCTACAATGATAAATCCCAGACATACAACAACAGAGGCAATTGCCATGAATTCTCCCAAAACAACCAAGTTGCCGAATCGTTTCATATCGTGGAAATAAAACGGCATTACCAGCATCACTGCAGAGGCGGCAACACCAACCATATAAGTAAACTGAGCAATATAAAATCCCCAGGATACGTCCCTGCTCATACCGGTAACCGTAAGACCTTGTACCAACTGCATGATATAAAATATGCTACCCAGACCAATTACAGCCAGCAAAAATATAATCCAGGTCCAATACTTTTTATCCCCGTATAATGCTTTTTCTAACATTTGTGCCCCCTAGACAATATAAAAAACACTCGGATTTGTACCTAATTCCTCTTTACGCCTGATAGTATAATTTTCCTTTAACACTTTCCTTATCTCGGATTCGGGATCAGCAAGATCACCAAACATTATCGCACCGTTTGAAGCTTCAACACATGCTGGTTGTTTACCTTCCTGCAATCTTTCTACACAAAAATTGCATTTTTCCACAACACCACGCATTCTTGTAGGATAATCAGGATTCTGTGCCTCAACATCTACATAAGGAGCAGGATCCATAAAATTGAAACTGCGTGAACCGAAAGGGCATCCTGCCATACAATACCTACATCCGATACAGCGGTGATAGTCCATTGCAACAATGCCGTCTTCACGTTGAAAAGTTGCCTTGGTCGGGCAAACACGCACACAAGGAGGATTATTACAATGATTGCACAGCAGGAGAAATTCCCTGTGTTTTACTTTTTCAGCCAAATAAGGATTGGGTTTGGATGGGAACACATGTTTGAATTCATCCTTCCAGATCCATTTTATTTCTTGTTTTGGATCGGGCAGATTTTCCGGTACATTGTGTGCATCGTGACAAGCCTTTATAACTCGTTCAAAATCCTCTTCGGTCTGGAACTTCCTGGTATCTATAACCATTCCGAACCGTTTACCATTTATGGATTTTTTATTTTCTAGATATTTGTCTTCTTCTGGCCTATAAGCACTGACTGAAAAAGGTACTCCGGTACCTATACCCAATAAAGCTGTAATTCCGGCAATTTTGATGAAATTTCTTCTGTTATTGTCCATCCCCAACCTCCTCAGGAGCTACATGGCAGTCCCAACAATAAGGATTTACAGATGCTGTGTTGTGACATCTATCGCAAAACTTTTCTTTATTATCATGGCAATCCATGCAAGTATTCTGTAAACTGATTTCAACCTTTTGGTCCAAGGTACTGCTTTTGTAATCTGACTTGTCAAATCTTACGACTTCATCTCGCCAAGTATCCAAAAGATCCATGTGATTGACACGCATCCAGGATGTGGGTTGCACACATTCCTGTTCATTTTCCGGCAATTGTAATTCCGGAGCTTCGTAAGCGGCACTTCCCAAATTGTACCAAAAAGGAAAAGTACACAATAAGATAAAAATAATTAATCCAATTAAAATCTTCCCACCATCGTACATACGTTAACCCTCCTTACCCGGCAAGGGTTCACCCCGTAAATCAGTTTCACGTTCTTTTTCGCCGCGCATTATTAATGCATTACCTACTAGTTCGTGCACACCACACACATCAACACCCGGAGTCCAATACTCCATAAGGGGAGGAAGAGCAGCCCTGTCAATTGCACATACACAAGACAACATATTTACATCATAATTGTCCCGTACATGTTTAACTGCATTGGCCCTGGGCATGCCTCCCCGCATTCGCATTTCCATAAACTCTTCATTATTGAGTCCGGATCCGCTACCACAGCAAAATGTCTTTTCACGTATGGTTTGTTCCGGCATCTCCACAAAATTATTGCAAACATTCTGTATTACATACCTGGGTTCATCCAAAAGACCCATTGCTCTTGCAGGATTACAGGAATCGTGAAATGTAGTTTTGATATGTTCGTTCCTGGAAGGATCCAGATTCAACACGTTATTCTTTATCAAGTCCGAAGTAAATTCAGTTATATGAACCATTTTTGTGGATTTGGCATTATGAAAAACAGTACCAGTCAAAGGGTTTCTGGGTACTTCCATAAAATCTGCAGGGCCGTTCATGGTATCCATGTACTGATTTTTTACCCTCCACATATGACCGCATTCACAACCCAGAATCCATTTCACCCCCAAGCGCTCGGCTTCGGCATAAATTTTGGCATTCAATCTCTTCATTTCTTCCTGGGATATGAATAAACCGAAATTACCACCCTCTGCGGCATAAGTACTAAAGGTATAATCCAGTCCAATCTCGTGCAGGAGCATCAAATAACCCATAAAGGTGTATGTACCCGGATCTGCAAAGTAGTCTCCGGAAGGGGCAACCACAAGTACATCCGCTCCTTTTTTATTCAGGGGGACATCTATTTTTACCCCTGTAATTTCCTCTATATCCTCACACATAAAATCCACAATATCCTTGAAGGTGTGAGGCGGGATCCCCAAGTGGTTGCCAATCTTGTAGCAATTAGCAACCGGCTCCATCACCCAGTTGATGTTAATACCGAGTAGATTTAGCAATTCCCTTGCCATCATGGTAATTTCAGCAGTATCAATACCATAGGGGCAAAAAAGTGAGCATCTTCTGCATTCAGTGCACTGGTAGAAATAAAGGAACCATTCCTTGATAACATCCGTGGTAAGTCCCCTGGAACCACTCAACTTTCCGAGAATCTTTCCTGCAGTAGTGAAATCCTTTCTATAAACAGACCTTAAGAGCTCCGCCCGTAATACCGGCATGTTCTTGGGATCGCCTGATCCTATGAAGTAGTGGCATTTGTCGGCACAAGCACCGCAACGGACACATATATCCATAAAGACCTTCAAGGACCTGTATTTTTCCAATCGGTCCATAAAACCTTCATAGATTATTTCCTGCCAGTTCTCGGGCAATTGCCAATCGTCGTCTGTAGGTGACCACTCTCTGGGATTGGGCAAATCCAATGCCTTCAAATTATTGGGTTTACCAGGATAACTCCAAGTCCCGGGTCTAAATTCAGGAGGAACCTCCATCCAAGATTTTCGGGGAGGTCTATAATCTATTGTCCCGGCTAAATTATCAGAACTTGGTAATTTTGACATGATTTACTCCTTTTCAACTGGAATACCAGCTTCTTTTAATAACTCGCGGTTTTCATCCTCCCATTCTTCATATGTATGAACTTTTACCGGATAATTCCAAGGATTTATATGCCTTTTCATTCGATTATTATTGGCCAAATTCCTGGTCGGGCTAAGGAATACTCCGCCCAAGTGCATGAGCTTGCTCCAGGGAAAGTACACCAACAGTGAACAAACCAAAAACAAGTGGATATAAAACAATACTCCTATCCCGGAAGGAACCGTGGGTGAAAAGCTTACAATCCCCATGGTCAATTCCTTTATATAGATAATATCTGTGCGCATGAAATAACGCATCAATATTCCGGAGATAACAATTGCAAAGATGAGGTACAATGGAAAATAATCAGCAGGAAGGGATATATAGCGAAGTTGAGGAACCACCACCCTGCGGAGGAATAGATAAAGCAAAGCACCCAGGATAACGATTTCAGTTAGAAAGATGGAGGGAACCCCTACTTGCAAAATACCATCCAAGGTTCCCAGGAATTCAAAAGGTAATGGCACTGGTTCAGTAAAAAAGCGCATGTGCCTCAAAATGATAACCAAGAAAGAATAATGAAAGGCAATAGCTCCCAGCCACAGCCATTTTGCCGACCCATAACTCAACTTGGGTCCGGGATGATGCTCCATCTTGGTATTTCTGAACAGGGATCTGAACAGCAAAATCTCGAGAATCATTCTGCCCACTGCCCCGGCAGTGGTAGATGGATTATCAAGTTTATTCTGTTCAATCCAGGTATGGCTTTCCTGTTGTCCACCGGTTGTGGGAATTCTGAACGGGACTGCAGATCTTCCCCATTTTACTATCCGGTAGATAAACCCGAGTAAAAAAATTGCCACCGCTATGTATGGAATAATTATTCCGAACAGTGTGTGCCATCCAGCAGCTCCTGCTCCCAAAAGGGGCACAAGTATCAAGGCCAGTACTAATACTAAAGAATACAAAGCATTCATAAGCTCTTACCTCTACCTGTTAGTTGATTCCTGTTAACTATTTATTGATCCTGAGTACCTTATTAACTTGCCGTGACAATACACTTGCACAACTTCTTAGCATCTATTCCCCAATCCCATTTTCATAAATTGGGAGTTACTACCTTAGTACAGGATTTACCTGTTTAACTGTAGTCGCCGTCTTCCTCGGCCTGATTCCATTCAATATCCGGAATCTTTCTTAGTAAATTTTTCGTCCGATTTTGTGCTTCCTTGGCCTTGAGTTCCCAGATTTTTTCCCGGCAATTCACATACACGTCAAAAGCAACCTGACTCAGCTGATCGATCTTGTCTTCAAAATTCATCAATTGTTGCAAGTACTCTTCCTGTTTTCCTTTGAACTCTTTTCTTACTATTTTTTTCAGGGAAAAAAATATTCCGGCTGCACTGGAGGGTGAGAAATCCTGTACCGCTCTTACCCTGATTATTGCGTCCACATAATTCACCAGATTCTCACTGCTTTCAGTCTGGAGCAACTCGTCAAAAATATTTCCCAGTTCTGTGTGCAGTGTGGTACCAACCGGGTTGGCGAACTGATCCTCCTGCTGTTTCATAAACTGGGCTGTTTTATCCGGATAGGTATTAACTATATCCTCGAACCAGTTTTTCACCAGTTTGGACTTGCTTTTTTGCAGTTGTTCTTCCAGCTCCCCGGATTGGCCTTTGTTATTCATACCTTTCATTATCTCCATACACGGATTTTTAGCTACATAAACCCGTGAGTTTTTATATTTTTCTATCTTTTAATTACTGCAAGTTTTCATATCCCTTTTATCCATTAGATGTCAAGTAAAAAATAACAAATCGATTTTGAGGCTAATTGCACATAAGGCACTTGTTTTCGAATAAATTCCAATAGATGTGTTCTTTAACAATTTTCAACTTTGCATGGAGCGTAGTCTTTGAACCCTGTCCTGAACTGGTGGGTGGGTACTGAACAGCTTGGTAATATTCCTGCCGCTGAAAGGATTTATAATAAACATATGTGCACTTGCTGCATTCCCCTTTTTCATGGGCGCACGTTTACTGTATTGTTCCATTTTTTCCAGTGCACCTGCCAAGCTTCCCGGACTGCCGGATATTTCCGCCCCGGTTTGATCTGCCAGGTATTCCCTGGATCTGGAAATGGCCATCTGGATCAGCATGGCAGCGATCGGGGCAATTATAGCCAAAACAATTGCTACAATCGGATTCCCTCCCCCTTCATCGTCACCTCCCATACCAAAAATAGCCATCCATCTGACCATGGAAGAAACAAACATTATTACACCGGCCAAAGTTGCGGTAATAGTTTGAATCAGAATATCCCTATTCTTTATGTGGCTCAATTCATGGGCCAAAACTCCTTTCAATTCCTCAAAGGAGATCAATTTTAAAATACCTTCTGTAACAGCCACTATACCGTAATTGGGATTACGTCCGGTAGCAAAAGCATTGGGAGCTTCTTCCGGTATAATGAACACCCTGGGTTTTGGTATTCCCGCTTTTTGAGCAAGTTCCTCCACTGCCTTATGCAATTTGGGAGCTTGCTCCGGGCTGACTTCATTCGCTTTGTACATCTTTAAGACTATACGGTCCGAAAACCAGTAACTACCCACGTTCATGGCAATAGCCAAGATAAAGGCGATCACCAGTCCCCCGCTTCCACCCAGCGCCTGTCCGAAAATCAATATAAGTGCTGTTAATACTGCCAGTAAAAGCCCGGTCTTTATTTGATTCGACATTATCTTTCCTCCTTAACTAAAAAAATTAACTTACTTGTTAAAAAATTCGAAGTTCGCTGTTCTTGTGCCATTGGAAAAGATCACCCGAACTTTTTAAATCAAAACAACATATTACATTACGAGGGATTGAGTACATTCAAGGACAATATAAAACTTGTAATTTCGAAGGGTTAGATTAAAATTCTTGACTATCAGTTACTATATTAATTTCCGATTCCCATGTTCACAAAAGAACTGATATATATATTTTACTCACCAGTCAAGATAGTAGCTTATAATTACTCCTGGCTTATTTGAATATTCTTTTGCACATCATCTTTTTCCTGCTTGACAACAGTAATAGTTAACAGGCCGTTTTCATAGAAAGCCTGAATATTTTCGGAATCACTATTTCCCGGCAAATGGAATTTCCTGGCAAAAGGCCCGTACTGTCTTTCCATAACCTGATAGGAACTAGCGGTTAGCTCCTTCATCCTCTTCCTTTCCCCGTAGATCCATATTTCCCTACCCTTTGCAACCACTTGGATATCATCTTTATCCAATCCCGCCAATTCCATTTTTATAACGTATTCATCCTCTTTTTCGTAGACATCGGTTACTGGTTGCCATAAAGAAACACCCCCCTGCATAGACTTGTCCAAATCGAATCTTTCCCTGACTTCATCCATCAGTTTATCCATTTTTTCCTTCATTCCCTGAACTTCCAACCAGGGATTAAAGTGTTTATCACCCTTTCCGTCCATAAATTATCTCCTTTGGAGTATCAATTTGCACAAATCAAATCAGTCTGTTATTTTAATATAATCTTAACCTTAGTCTGAAGCAGGATTAAATCTCTTTTGCCTGCTTATGTCTCAGCCAGGAGTGAGTGCGCCCTGGCAGAACTGTTCGCCTATTTTTGTAATTAATCAGTTTATATGTTTCATTTGTAAGCAGTTGGGGAAATTTGTCAATACAAATTTTCCCTGAACCTTTGGAGAAAAACAAACTCGATCATGATTTGACAAAGCACCTTTTTTACGTCTAATTGTTGTTTTAAGAAAAATAAATTAATATATTTCCGCTCCTGATATAATTTTAAATTCCACAAGGAGAAGTGATATGAATCAATTTCCCAAAATGCAAAGATTACCTCCTTATGTCTTTGCAATGGTAAACGATCTCAAGATGCAAATGAGGCGCCAAGGCGAAGATATTGTGGATCTTGGTATGGGCAATCCGGATTTGCCAGCGCCTCAGCATGTGGTGGACAAACTTACCGAAGCGGTGCAAAAACCGGAAAACCACAGATATTCAGCTTCCAGGGGCATACCCAACCTGCGCAGAGCCATATGTAATTGGTACGCCCGCAGATACGATGTGGACATGGATCCGGAGACCGAGGCGGTAGTTACAATCGGGGCTAAAGAAGGAATGTCCCATTTAGCCATGGTGATGCTCGATCCTGGAGATGTTGTATTAACCCCTGATCCTACATATCCGATTCACACTTACTGTGCTATTATCGCCGGGGCAGACGTTAGAAGGGTTCCCATAGATAAGGACCGGGACTTTTTTCAGGATTTGCTGGAGGCAACCAAACAAACCTGGCCTCAACCCAAATTACTGATCATTTCCTTTCCCCACAACCCCACAACTGCAGTAGTGGATCTGGAATTTTTCGAAAAAGTCGTCTCCTTTGCCAAAGAGCACGGAATGTATGTAGTACACGATTTTGCTTATGCGGACCTCGCCTTTGACGGCTACAGCCCGCCCAGCATCTTTGAGGTACCTGGAGCCAAGGACGTGGCTGTGGAATTCTTTTCCCTTTCCAAGAGCTACTCCATGGCAGGCTGGCGAGTGGGATTTTGCTGCGGGAACCAGGATATAATACACGCCTTGACTAGAATAAAAAGTTACCTGGACTACGGGATCTTTCAACCTATACAGATCGCATCCATTATTGCCCTGAACGGACCCCAGGATTGTGTGCGGGAAATAGTGGATACTTATCAATATCGAAGGGATGGCCTGATCAACGGATTGAACAGGATAGGATGGGAAATAGAATATTCCCAGGCCACAATGTTTGTATGGGCAAAAATCCCTGAACAATTCAGACACATGGGTTCAGTGGAATTCTGCAAATTTTTGCTCAGGGAGGCAAAGGTGGCTGTTGCTCCCGGACTGGGATTTGGTAACAACGGAGACGAACACGTCAGATTCGCCCTGGTGGAAAACAGGCACAGGACTAACCAAGCAATCCGGGGACTGAAAAAAATATTCAGCTAATAAAAACAGGATAACAAATCCGAATCTTGAATATGTTTAATTAGTTAGGAAATAGAGGTGCTGCATGGAGAAAACTTCAATCAATATTGCACTGGCTGGTTTTGGTACAGTAGGAACCGGACTGCAGGACATACTGCAAAACAATCGGGACTGGATCAAAAAGAGACTGGGCAAGGACATTAACATAAAGAAAATCCTGGTTAAGGATTTGAACAAAGTAAGGACTTCCATTCCGGATCCACATACTATATTTACTAATAATCTCGAAGACCTGACTGAGGATCCGGATTTGGATATAGTTGTGGAACTTATAGGCGGAAAAACCACAGCTTACGAAATCATCAGCAGGGCACTGGAATCCGGAAAATCCGTAGTAACCGCCAACAAGGCACTTTTAGCAGAAAAGGGGCCCGAGCTTTTCAATCTGGCAAGCAAAAACAATCTGGGGTTATATTACGAAGCCAGCGTAGCTGGCGGAATACCCATTGTGCAAACCTTAAAGGAAAGCCTTGCCGGAAACCGGATCAAATCCCTGACAGGTATTTTAAACGGGACTGCCAATTTTATACTGTCTGAAATGACACATAATCAAATTGATTACGATTCTGCCCTGGGTGAAGCCCAGGAACTGGGTTATGCTGAAGCTGAACCCAGTCTGGACGTTGACGGTTTCGACGCTGCTCACAAACTGACAATCCTCATCAGATTGGCACACGGGGAAGATTACCCTCTGCATATGCTCCCCATAAAAGGTATAAGAGGAATAGATCCCTATGATATAGGCAAAGCCAAGGACTTTGGATACCAAATTAAACTATTGGCCCAAGTGAAAGAAAAATCCGGATCTTTACAGGCAGGTGTATTTCCCGCCCTGATACAAAACGACCATATGCTGGCCAAAGTGGACGGTCCCTTCAATGCGGTACTTTTGGAAGGTAACGCAGTGGGCCCTATAATGTTGTATGGACAGGGAGCCGGAGATCTGCCCACTGGTAGTGCAGTATTATCCGATATCATGTCCTTGGTTAACAAGGAGACTGGATACAACAACACCGGATTCGTAGACTCCAACCTTCCTTATGCCAATATGCTGCAGGCAGAACATACAGTTTTCAAGCATTATTTCCGCTTCACTGTTAAGGATAGGCCCGGGGTATTGTCAATCTTGTCCGGAATCATGGGAGAACACAATATAAGCATAGCCCAGGTAGTACAAAAACAGGAATCCGAGGGACAATTCGTGCCAGTTGTTTTCCTGACCCATTCCGCCCAGGAGAAAGATGTCCAAAATGCACTGCAGGAAATCAACGAATTGAGTTTTGTCAAGGCCCCGGCTATTCACTACGTGATTTTGTAGACGCAATTGACTCCGTGTGCAGGGTTATTGAACTGTGAACGCCTAAACGACTATAACAGAAAGGTGCGATTTTATGCCCAGGAAACTGCTTTTTCTGATAGCCGACGGAATGGGAGACTATCCCGCTTCCGAACTTGAAGACCGAACCCCTTTGGAGACCGCAAACACTCCCAACATGGACTATCTTGCCGGCATGGGGACTCTCGGAAGGTGTCAAACCATTCCCACTGGTATGCCCCCGGGTTCAGACATTGCTAACATGAGTCTTATGGGATACGACCCCAGGAGCTATCACACCGGCAGGGGACCAATTGAAGCCGCTGCCAAGGGTATGGATTTATCTTCCTCGGATTTGGTCTATCGCCTCAACCTTTGCAGTGTATCCGAATTTTCCGAACAAGGGATCATGCTGGATTATTGTGCTGGACACATCAATACCAACACGGCAAACAACATTATTTCCAATTTGAATCAGAATCTGGGAGATGGATATTTTCAATTTATTCCGGGAATGCAGTACAGGCATCTGCTTTTGCAAAAAAACGGTGTAAATTCACCGGAAGCCTCAATATCAATCAATCCGCCCCACGATCTTCTTAATCAATCCCTGGAATCCGACATTCAAGCCTTTTCCCAAAGCAAGAATCTGTCACAAATTGTCTTCAAGGCAGCGAAATTAGTACAAGACAGTGACAGCACGGGCAGTGCCAATGCAATTTGGCCCTGGGGTCAGGGATCCCCCTTGAAGCTCCCGGAATTTAACCATACTTATCACTATACCGGAGGTGTTATCTCTGCAGTAGACTTGATTAAAGGCTTGGGAAAGGCAGTAGGCCTGGAGGTTATGGACGTACCAGGTGCAACAGGTTTGATGGACACCAATTACGCTGGAAAGGTGCAAAAAGCCAGGGAAATCCTGCAAAACAACGATTTTGTCTACCTGCACGTGGAAGCACCAGATGAATGCGGTCACTCAGGCAATGCGACAAACAAGATAACTGCAATTCAGGACTTTGATGAACATATCGTGGGTCCTCTAATCCGGGATATTGAGAATAATAATGCGGCCTGTGTTATAGCATGTGATCACTTGACTCCACTACAAGAGCGTACACATACAAACGATCCGGTGCCTTTTTTATTCTTCGATTCCATAAACAAAGTCGACACCGGTATAAGCAACTTTTCCGAAACCATGGCATCAGCTTCTAATATCTTTATTGAAAAAGGGTATCAGCTTTTATCCTGGATACTGTATCAAATGGGAGAAAAAAATGGTCAAGGCAATGAATGAAGAATTCCCCCAGCCAAGCACTTGCTGGGACCACTATGTATCCTACGGGGAAACAGATGGGATGGGGATTGCCTACTACGGGAACTACCTGCATTGGTTTGAACAAGCAAGAAGCGATTTTTTAAGAAAAATGGGAATGACTTATTCCGGTATTGAGAATCAAAATATTTATCTTCCGGTGAGAGAAGCTTATTGCCGTTATCTTGTCTCAACGGCATTTGATGAGCAAATATCGATCAAGACCGGGATAGGTAAATGGTGCCGGGCTTCCATGTACTTTTTCTATGAAATATACAACCTTTCCAAGGAAAACAAGCTTATTACCACCGGTTATACGCAACACGCCTGCATAGATCAAACCGGAAAACCCACTGCTATTCCGGAATGGTTGAAGAATATAACCCGCGTGGAATGCTAGTTAGAGCTTGGACCTAAACTCACCCATCTACATCAAAGCTTTAAGCCTTTGAAATCCTCATGTATTAATGAATATACACTACGGTTTCAAAGTTTTTTGCTTCTCGTATCTGGGCAAGTTTATGTCCAATCACGGTTTTAGGTGAGGCACTAATATAAGGTTTCAATAAAATTTTACAATTAATGTTTCCTTAGCAATATAGCGGCAGTTTTATTATATGAACTCAATGCTGTTTTCAGTCATCGCGGGTTCCGTATCGGAGTATGGGGCAGGCTTTTTCTGTTTTTCTGGATTCCGGATTTCGGCGGAATGACGGCAACTCGATGTTGACATTGTGCAGTTGTAAAGCTTTTAATGAAACGCTATACAGTTACAAAGATTAGCATTCCTTGCAGAATACAGAACAACCATGCACAAACAAAAATCTACCCGGCAACCTTTCTTACTTGGTGGATATCCGTTATCCCACGTATAACCTTGACCAGGCCGTCCTGTTTCAAAGTGAACATGCCGTCGGAAAGAGCCTGTTGCATTAGTTCCTCGGTTTGTTTCTGATATTTAATCAGTCTCTTGAGATTGGCAGTATTTATCATTAATTCGTGGATACCCAACCTTCCCTTGTATCCCTCCATACATTGGTTACACCCTTTTGCCCTGTAAAGTACAGGATTATCCAAAAAGCTCTGATCTACCACATTTTCCAAACCCTCACCGAATTCCATGCTTATCTCGTCAAGCTCCTCCTGGTCAGGTGTATAAGGTTCCTTACAATTTGGACACAGGGTCTTGACCAATCTCTGAGCCAGTACACAAAGCAGGGAATCCGAAAAATTGAAAGGATCCAAATCCATATCCAACAAACGGGTTACTGTTTCAGGTGCAGAATTTGTATGCAGGGTGGAAAATACGAGGTGGCCAGTAAGAGAGGCCTCCACACCAATATGAGCGGTTTCGGTATCCCGCATCTCACCGATCATTACCACATCCGGATCCGCTCTCAAAAATGACCTCAAGGCGGAAGCAAAATCCAGTCCTATCTTGGAATTGACTTGCACCTGCCTAAGTCCTTCCTGGGTAATCTCCACCGGATCTTCAGCAGTCCAGATCTTTTTGTCCACTGTGTTTATATAATTCATTGCGGAATGCAGGGAAGTCGTCTTACCAGAACCAGTTGGACCCACGACCAGAATCATGCCATAGGGCTTGTATATCATTTCCTGGAACCTTTCCAGGTTCTTCTCATACAGTCCCAATTTCTCCAGGGGCAAAGGAGTACCCGAGGCCAATACGCGTAAAACCACATCCTCCTGGTTTTCCAGGGTAGGTAACGTAGCAACCCTGAACTCCACAACCTTGTTAATCTGGGGCAATTTAAGTTTCACCTTGCCGTCTTGTGGTAGCCTGCGCTCTGCTATATCCAGTTTGGACATTATTTTTACCCTGGAAACAAGGGGTCTGGACAAACTGTAGCGCAACTTTCTAAATTCGTGACAGGTTCCGTCAACCCGAAACCGCACCGAACAATATTTGGATGCGGGATTGGGTTCAATATGGATATCAGAGGCACCTCTTTTCCAGGCTTCCACCAAAAGAGCGTTTACAAGCCGCACCACTTCACTGTCCTGTTCACCTGTACCGTCATCCAGTTCCTCAACTTCTTCTTGATCCTCCTCGTAATCAGATGAAACTTCCTGATCAAACTCGGTTAATTCCTTGCCTCCATCCAATTCCCTGAAAAAATTATCTATAAAGGCTTCAATATCCTGTTGCAGGGCTACTTTTGTCTCGATTTTGCTGGTTCCCAATATAAAGCGTATTTCATCTATTTTTCCCAAATCGAAGGGATTGGTCATTAACACTTCCAATGTCGTCGCTTTCTGCGAAATAGGCACCCAGCCGTATCTTTTCAAAAAATCCGGATCCAACCGGCGTTTTTCAAAAATTTCATACGGGGGTTCATAACTACTGTCAAAAGGGACAAAAGGGACATCGTAAAATGCGTTCAGAGAATTTCCCAACTCTTCCTTGGATATTTCATATTCTTCTATCAGGATTTGATCCAAATCTCTTTTGCCCTTTTTCGCTCGCTCCATGGCCTGATTCAATTCTTCCTGCGATATGAGCTCCTTGTTCAACAAATAATCGTATCTAGTCTTGGACCTGTTTCTACTCTTCTCCAGTTTCTGTAGTTTTCCCTCCAGACCTGGAAAATTGGGATATAACCTGCGCACCTTCCAGAAAGCCTGTCTGGATTGTTGATATCTGCCAAGCTTAAAATAAGTGAGTCCGAGACGGTAATTCAATTGGGCCTCTTCTTTGGTGGAGAATTCGTTTTCCACCAACACTTGGGACATATAATCCACCATTTCCTGGGACTTTTCCAATTGTTCCATGCACTCGATCATAAATTTGATTAGCGCGAAATCCCTCTGCCCTTGACGATAAATTTCCCAGAATGTCTCCAAAGCCTTACTGTACTGTCCTGCCTTGTAGTACTTCTGTCCCTGTTCCATCAATGATCGTGATGCTTGTTGCTCACTGGAATGCAGGTTTTGTTCTGGAAGGGTATTCTCCACGGAATTGTAATTCTCTGAGGCCTCCTGCGAATTCTTTAATGCTTCGGTACTACTATGTTGATTTATATTGTTGGCTTGTTTTTGTTCCATTTCTTCTATCAGATCCAATCCCTTACGAAAATACTGAATCATCGCGTCCCATGTTTGGGCATATCCTTTTTGCTCGGCAAGTCCTGCAGTCCGCATCAAATTGAAAAGCATTCTCTCCGCAAAATCTTTTGTTTCCCAAACAGGACGCTTTGAATAGTTCCATCTAAAGGCTTCCTTTTGTTTTTTAACCCACTCCAAGTAACCAGACCAACTCATATATCAAATCCTAAAAAACAATACTCCCATAAAAAATAAACCTTGGTTTAACATCTAACTTCAGTTTAAGGAAAGAATAATAAACTAATTTATAATAAAAGCATTGTGTTACAAGATCTTAATTCTTATTTATAGCAAAATTTGCAATCTAACTTAACTTCCTGAAAATATTGTCTTTATTTATTAGCAAACTACCAAGGGCAATTGTCCTTAATAGTAGATTAGAATTATTTTCTTTAGCTAGAAGATTTCATCCGGTAAATGCCCTTTTTCCGGATTGAAGACTAATTATTCTGTAGCCAAGGCATCATAGCTCTCAACTTGTCTCCTATTTCCTCGATCATGTGATCATGGGCATTTTTACGCATCGCTTTAAAAGAAGGTAAATCCGCCTTGTTCTCAAGTATCCAATCCTTGGCAAAGCTGCCGTCCTGTATTTCCTGCAGCACATTTTTCATATTCTCTTTTACCCGGGAATCTATAACCCTGGAACCGCTTATATAGTCACCATACTCCGCGGTATCACTTACAGAATAATGCATGCGCTTGAAACCTCCCTCGTACAATAAATCCACGATCAGTTTAACTTCGTGCATGCATTCAAAAAAAGCGATTTCAGGCTGATATCCCGCCTCTACCAAGGTCTCGAACCCGGATTTAATCAATTGACTAACCCCACCGCATAGTACGGTTTGTTCTCCAAACAAATCCGTCTCGGTCTCTTCCGCGAAAGTAGTCTTGATTATTCCGGCCCTTGCAGAACCAATTCCTTTTGCGTAAGCCAAGGCCCGGTCCAGGGCCTTTCCGGAATGATCCTGCTCAACTGCTACCAGGCTGGGAACACCCACACCCCTCTCAAATTCCCTGCGGACAAGGTGGCCCGGTCCTTTGGGAGCTATCATTATCACATCCACATCTTCCGGAGGTTCAATCTGACTAAAGTGAATATTGAAACCATGGCTGAAAACCAGGGTTTTATCGGCGGTTAAATTAGGCAACACCGCCTGGGTATATATATTGGGCTGTACCTGATCCGGAACCAGTATCTGAATCAAATCCGCTTGTTTAGCTGCTTCTTCAGCACTGACGGGTTCAAAGCCGTGCTTTTTGGCAAGATCGTAATTTTTACTACCCGGCCTTTGTCCTATAATCACATTCACACCTGAATCCCTCAAATTCTGAGCATGTGCGTGCCCCTGACTCCCGTAACCTATAATAGCTACAACTTTATTATCAAACACAGACAGATCGCAGTTTTGTTCGTAATATACTTCCATTCTCTCCTCCTTTTTTTGAGCATTTATCCTATCAGTGGAGTTTAATTCTTAATAATTCAAGCTCAACTTGTTCTCTCTTGTTATACCAGATAATATTGAATCAACACGGACTTATCTTTCTGTTTGCAGTCCCCTGCGCATCGCTACGGCGCCGGTCCTGGCAATTTCCTTGATACCGAAGCGCTGAAGCAGGTTGATCAGGGCATCTATCTTGTCCTTGTCGCCGGTTGCCTCCAAACACAATTCAGCAGGACTGACGTCCACCACCTTGCACCTGAAGATATCCACAATACGCAGAATTTCCGCTCTATAGTCCTCCACAGCGTTGACTTTCAACAAAACCATTTCCCGCTCCACACAATTCACTTCGTTCATATCCACTACTTTGATAACGGTAATCAGCTTGCGCAATTGCTTAATGATCTGCTCGACAATCTGTTCTTCACCGTCAGTGACTATTGTCATTAAAGAAATGTTCTTGTCCAAAGTGGGAGCAACATTCAAACTCTCTATATTAAAACCCCTGCCACTGAACAATCCGGAAACCCTGGAAAGTACAGCGGGTTCATTTTCAACCAATACAGACAATGTTCGCAGCATAAGCATATCTCCTAGTTCAAGATTCGAAGTTTAGTGTCCGAACATTTATACCAAAAGCATTTGGTTCAAACCAGCTCCTGCCGGAACCATCGGATAGACATTTTCTTCCTTTTCCACTGCAACTTCAACTATCACTGTATTCTTGGAATTTATCGCCTTTGTAAGTACTTCATCAATATCACCGGGTTTATCCAGGAAATACCCTTCTGCACCATAAGCCTGGGCCAATTTAACAAAATCCGGACTTTGATCCATACAGGTCGCACAATAGTTCTTGTCGTAGAAAAGATCCTGCCATTGTCTTACCATTCCCAAATAGGTATTGTTCAGGATAATTATCTTTACCGGAAGTCCATAGCATACGGCAGTGGCTAGTTCCTGGATATTCATCTGTATGGAACCGTCTCCGGCTATATCTATAACCAACTTATCCGGATAAGCGATTTGGGCCCCTATAGCTGCAGGGAATCCATATCCCATGGTTCCCAGTCCTCCGGAAGATATCCAGCTTCTGGGTTTATGGTAGAGGAAGTGTTGTGCGGCCCACATTTGATTCTGACCCACTTCAGTGGTGACAATTGCCTCGCCTTGCGTAAGTTCGTAGAGTTTTTCCACTACCTGTTGAGGCTTTATAGAAGTTTCAGAGGGCTTGTATGTCAAAGGATTCTCTTCGCTCCATCCCTTAACCCTTTCCCTCCAGGAGGCATAATTGTCTGCAAGATTCTCATTTTGCAGAATAGGGGTCAATTCGTTTCGCAAAGCTTGTAATGCCCTGCGGCAATCCGAAACTATTGGGATATCTACGTTCACGTTTTTCCTGATCGAAGTAGGATCTATATCTACATGTATTAGTTTGGCTTCCGGGGCAAAAGTCTCCAACTTTCCGGTGGCCCTGTCGTCGAAGCGAACCCCGACTGAAATCATCAAATCGGTTGAGTTTACCGCCATGTTGGCGGCATAAGTACCGTGCATTCCAAGCATTCCGAGCCACAAGGGATCATTGCCCGGGAATCCTCCCAGACCCATCATGGAGGCAGTAACCGGAATCTGCAATTCCCTTGCTAACCAAGTGAGTTCCTCATGTGCACCTCCGGTGATCACTCCGCCCCCTGCAAAAATCAATGGCTTCTCCGCCTTGGATATCAAATCCACAGCCTTGCGTACCTGTTTGGTATTGGGCTCGTAATTGGGATTGTAACTCCGTATATGCACTTTTTTGGGATAGGAAAATTCATATTCCGCAGCCATGACATCCTTGGGCAAATCTACCAAAACCGGACCGGGCCTTCCGGAACGAGCAATATAAAAAGCTTCTTTTACCACTTTTGCCAGGTCTTTTATCTCCTTGACCAAATAGTTGTGTTTGGTACAAGGCCTGCTAATACCGACAATATCCACCTCTTGAAAAGCATCATTGCCGATTAGCTGTGTAGGGACTTGACCTGAAAATACTACTAGGGGCACCGAATCCATAAAAGCTGTTGCCAAGCCGGTAACTGTATTGGTAGCACCTGGTCCGGATGTGACGAAGACAACACCTGCCTTTCCAGTAGCCCTGGCATATCCGTCTGCGCCATGTACAGCTCCTTGTTCATGCCGTACCAAATAATGATTAAAGGAGTAATTGGATAATTCGTGATATAATCCGATTACAGACCCCCCAGGGAAACCAAAAATAGTGTCCACTTCCTCCTGCTTCAGAGATTCGAGCAATATCTGTGCCCCATTAAGTTTCATTGTCTACCTCCTGCCTGCGGTACTTTTCCAGGATATTCTGTATTTTGGTCTTCCCGGCCAACTTTTTCTTTTTTAATCTCTTCATTTCGCTCTCTTCCTGGGAGGATAAAAAGGTCTTGTTTTCATATTTTTCCAGGGCCTGTTCGTATTCGAGGTGCTTTTGCCACAAATGGCCGAGTTCTTCGTCTTGCTTTCCATACTTGGCTATTAATTCTAGTTCGTATTGCTCCATTGCTACCTCCAGTTTATCATACTCAATTTATTCTCTAAAAAAGTCTTATTTATATTAATTGAAACTAACTTTTTTCTACTATTTTGTCCACCCTCTAATAAAATATCCCTGGACTTGAGGTCAAACTTTTCTGCCAAAAAACTTTTCAATTCCTTGTTAGCCTTGTTTTCCACAGGAGGTGCCCTTAATTTGACCTTCAAACAGTTCTGGTATTCTCCAACCATTTCGTTCTTTTTAGCACCTGGTTGAACCCAAATCTGTAATCTATAACTCCCGTCTTCCTGCTTCAATACATAAGTCGGCAAACCCATAAATTCAACCTGCCCCAGTCAAATCGCGGACTCTAAACCCCAGAGAGTTGCATACCCACTTGATACAGGCTTTGTACCAAAAATGCCCTCACGAACATAATCAACAATAATACCACAATAGGAGAAAGATCTAAACCCCCGATCACGGTAAAAGGGAGCCATCTCCTCACCCGTTCGAACACTGGCTCGGTCATGTTCCTCAAAACACGTACAATCGGGTTGTATGGATCGGGATTGACCCAGGACAATATTACGGAAATAATAATTATCCAAACATATATACTGAGTACAGTGTTCAATATTTGGGCTATGGCTTGCAAAAAATTGTTTATAATAAACATCTCTCCTCCTCCTGATCAAGTTCCTGCTTAATTAGAAGTTTTCATCCGGAAACTTCCCTTTCCGAATTGAAAACTTACTATTTTCGGTCAGGCACTAAGTTAAAAAACAATCTCCTAATACTCGATGACAAACTAATTTTCAAAATCACGGCTAATATCCCTATAATCAAGAATATTGCGTGTCGCTCCCGTCAAATCGGAATTCCTATATGCCCAAAATTCAACTCCCGAGGAAATGGCGGTTTGCTCATCCACCCAACTGTCTCCTATAAAAACCACATTCCTATTATCCGCATTCCAAAAATTCAATATATAGCAGACACTTTCCGGATCCGGCTTGGGATTTTCCACATCCAGGGAGGTAACCACCGGAGAAAAATAAGTATACAAATCGAATTGCTCCAATATCAACTCCATGGTATGAGACCGGTTGGTATTCACGGCACAACGCACTCCATTTCTTGTTAAACAATCCAAAAATTCCAGAATCCCCTCTTGAAGATCTATATATGGAATCAATTCCTTGTAGGATATACTGGCTGCCGCTTGATTAGCCCGTGCCAGCAAATGTTCCGGGACTATATATTGCAAGGATTCCGGAACAGTGTGACAATGTACATAGTCCTCTTGACCACTGTCCATCTCCGGAAGGGAGAGTTTACTCAAAATCAGGTTGTAGAATTTTTTATTCGCTTGTTTGGACTGAATCAATACACCGTCACAATCGAATATTATCCCTTGGTACTTTGCTAGATCCATTATTGTTCCCTGAAAGTTTATTTAATAAGCCCTGTATATCACCTGGTATTGCCTGTTCAACCAAAAACGGTTTTGCTGGATTTTATTATCCAGAATCAATTCGTACCCGTAAGCAGAAATACAATAAAGATCCGGATAATCCGGGGAAAACCGTTCAGCAAGCAAGCCATGTTCCTTCCACTGCTCGATTATTTGGGAGTCCTCGACAAAAAGGCTCCAATCCCCGGCAAAAAACAAAAACCAGGGTAAAATTTTCAACCAATCCAGTTCCCTTTGAAGATACAAGGTTTGGGAACCGGAATCCAGGCCCGGCAGATAGGAATCTTCCTCACTTTCCACTCCCAGATCCTGAAGCAAATTCTCCCACTGGTCATTCACACCTTGTTGCAGATCCTTATATTCCTTCAACCTCTCCTCGAGGGCCCACGATAACAATAGAGCCATTTGTGCCTTTTTCAGATACTCATAGCTATTATCTTTCTCAGATATTTCAGAATCCATATCGGACCCTTCCAGCAAGGATCTGATTTCCATGGATGTCTCCTGGTAGAAATCTTCGTAATCAGCCCCGAGCAGATAAGATATCTCCTTGGGATCCTGAAATTGCTCTCCGAAATTCAGACTATTTTCCAAGTATCTCAAGGCATCCTTTTCTGTTATCTTCAAGTTGCCGGGCTGATAAAAGGAAGTAGTATAACCCTTGGCTTTTGCAATGCCGGGATCCAGAAACAAAACCCAATCCGGAAGTTTGTTTTCATTTAATTCAGGGTGCATATATGGAAAAAACAAGGCCCTCATATTCATAAAATCTTCACCTTTATTTTGATTTCCGCGGCAAAATCATTACCAATTGCAGGTTTAAAAAATTACCGAGCGAATATTGTTTATATGGGTTGCACAAAAATATTAAAAAAGATAGACATTGATCAAATACACGTAGGAGGTTTTTATGTTTGGTATTGGTATACCGGAATTAATGATTTTGTTGGTAATTGTCCTGGTGATTTTCGGGGCTAACAAACTCCCGGAAATAGGATCAGGTATGGGCCGGGCAATCAAGAATTTTAAAAAGGCCACAAACGAACCTGAAGAAATTAATGTCTCCAATGAGAAAAAAGAAAACGAAAACGAAAACGAAAAAAATAAAGAAGGTAAAAAAAGTGTATCTTCGGAAGAAAACTCCCAATAACAATTTTAAAAGCCGCTTTCTGTTATATCTTTTTCGCTAGTGTAAACAGAGTACTGCAAATTCCTGGATTCGATATAATCCATCAATTTGCCTTTCAATGGTTTGACATTTACAGTAACTAACTTCCAGCAACCCTTGATGCCATTAGCTTTTATGCTGGCATTCATCAAGTTGCTGCTATCGAGAAGGTACTCCCAATTATCGAGATTGTGGTGAAAACTTTGCATGCCTGTAACACTAGCCCAATACCCAATACATATATACAGCTTCTCTTCAATCTTGTCCATTACCCGGGGATCACTAAAATATTCAGACCATAAACGCTTCCAGACCACGTACAATTCCGGATTCTGCTCTGTCCACTCAGTATTTTCGGTCTTGAGGATTCCCAACCAGTTATTGTTACCCTCCATTCTGCGCAACTCCAGGGAAGGATAGCCGGAGCCCTTTCGTGTCAATCCTGAAATTGACTCCAACATATGGATTTCTCTCTTTTGCTCGGAATTAAGCTTTCCCTGTATAGTATATCTCCATCCGTAATTTTTTTGGTAGGTATAATAAGTTCCCCACTCCTTTAAAAGCTCTTTCAAAGCCTGAATATTCAAGGTCACATTCATGGTCAAACTGCATTGCTTATCGGTTATAAGCTGTTTTTCCGTGGAATAACTCAAGACGTATTTGTCTATTTTGTTCTTCAAGTATCCTTGAAACAACACTTTTTCCGGATTGGTGATTCGGGTGTGCAATATTTTATTTATTGCCTGTATCGCACCTTGCACCAGGGCCTCGTTCCTTATTTCCTTTGCACTTGGGATAAACACTTCGTTTTCGGAAAATGATTTGTTTATATCTACCACTTGTGTTTCCGCGCGAACATCTGTAGTCATAAGCAGGCAAAATATTGCTACAAATGTAGTAACCAGTGTGTATTTAACCCGCGTATTCAAATACGAGTCCATACCTGCAACCTATCTCTTTTAAATTGTTATTGAAGAGTGTATTCCACTAAGCCATCGTTATTCTCAGGTTTCAGTATTATTGCCAGACGTGATTCGTTCAAAAGATCAGTCCTGGTATTAACCCTTTGCAACTTTCCAGCTTCCCCGGAAGGCAATACCAGATCGCATGTAGCATTTTCCACCGCTTCTATAGCACGTAGAACCAAAGGATTTTTTCCCACCCTTGCAGTTTCCCGTGCAGCGCTTTTATTACTTACATAAATGGCCATACCCTGATCAAGAGCAAAATGTCTTTCCACTATGGCCGGACCGTAAACCACCTTCCCCTCCTGATCATAGAGTCTAAATATAAGTGCGGGTTTTGCAGGAAGATTCCTGGCATCCACAATTATCCCTGTATAATTATCTTTATTATTTTCATTTCGCACTTTTTGCTTCGTTTCGCTTTTGTCAAGAAAATCCCCTCCATCCGTATACCAAACACCGGAAGGTATCAATTGTCTCGAGAATCCGGAATCAATTTCTATTTCAGTAACAACCTGTACAAACTGATTGTTCTTGACACTTTTCTTGGTAATCCTGGAATTGTGAATTTTTCCCCGAATATCGGCAGCTAGATCCTTATGTTCCCGAAAAAGTTCACCAACTAACAACTCTCTCTCTATGCGGAGTTTTTTCAGGGCTTGCAGTAGATTGTATCTGGAACGCATCATAGCCTTCCGAGTAGCTATTTTTTCCGCTTTGTCCCATTTCATTTCCATTCTGGGCAGTTCACCCTTGCCTGCTGCGGATATGGTATAGTCAAACCAATTAATAGTCGCATTGGCAAACTGTTGCTTATAAGCCCCTGTATTTCCTGCAACAATATTATTTGCTCCCAGCAGGAGCATAGAGCACAGTACACCCCCCCAAAAAATAATCCCCAATCTGTTTGTATTTATTCTTGCAAACAAACTGCTACCTACTTGTCTTAATTTTTATCCTGTTAACTGAAACCCTAAAATTCCTTATCAACTACTTGAAACAACTTACAATAAAGTTTGAAAAATTAAAACAAAAAATTATCCATCTGTAACCCACCTAGAGATCAATTCTTCTGCATTCCCTTTATCACTACATGATATCCATTGGATATCATGTTCTTTTTTAAACCAAGTAAGCTGTCTTTTAGCATACTTTTTGGTTCTACGTAACCATTTTTTTTTGGCCTCTTCCACAGTCCATCTTCCCAATACATACTGCAACACTTCGTAACACCCGATACCTGACCAACCCGGAGCATCCTCCCTGGGATACTTCTCCCATGCATGCCTGACTTCTTCCACTGCTCCATTTTGTAGCATATACTCTATTCTCTGCTCCAAGCTGGCAGTCAAGGAGGGCACATCCATCCAGATGCCGATCTTGAGGGTATCATATTTCGAGTTCTCTTCCCCGGACTTTTGATGCCACTTTGAAAAAGGTTTTCCACTGGCCTTATAGACTTCAAGGGCTCTTGTTATGCGTTGTTTGTCATTGGGGTGGATTTTAGAGGCATATTCAGGATCGATTTCCTGCAACCGCATATACATGAACTCAGGACCTTCTTGATTCCATTCTTGCAAGACTTCCTGCCTTTTTGCCAATGGCACTTCCGGAATCGGATCCAAACCGTATAATATCGAGTATAAATACAATCCAGTACCGCCAACCAATATTGGCAACTTGCTCCTGGAGGATATATCTGCGATAATTGCGCCGGCTTTTCGTTCAAAAGAAGCCGCATCTATTTGCTCGTAGAAATCCAAAAAACCATACAACCAGTGAGGTATCTTTTCAGTATATTCTCTTTGGGGCTGATCGGTAATTAGCGGAAAATCCTTGTAAATCTGCCTGGAATCAAAATTTATTATTTCCCCTCCGAAATGTGCAGCTACACGGAATGCCATGTTGGATTTTCCGGAGGCAGTAGGACCTCCTATACATAATACTTTAGGGCGCTGTTTCGGATTTGATTCCATATACTTGTGGATTCTTGTATTCAAAACAGTATCAATCAATATTAGACACGGGACAAACCATCAGGGATTCCTGCCAAAAACACAAGGCGAATTTGTACTCCGGGCATAATTCAACCTTTTCTTTACATAAGGATTACTAAAGATTAAGACAAAGAATTCGAAAGCCTTACGTATCTACACATGATTATTGGATCCCCTTTTCTGTTTAATCCTTTCCCAGACAGCATTAGGTACCAAGCCTTCCACATCTCCCCCCAAAAAGGCAGTTTCCTTTATGATGGAAGAACTGGTAAACAACCATTTGTAATCCGTCATCATAAACATAGTATGTATATCTCTTTTTAATCTGCGGTTCATCAAGGCCATTTGAAACTCGTATTCAAAATCCGAGATCGCTCTTAATCCGCGTAATAATACTTGGGCCCCCCTGTTCTCCACATAGTCTACCAATAATCCGCTAAAAGATTCCACTATTACTCCAGGCCTGTTCTTGAAAACTTCCTGGGCCATTTCCAACCTTTCCTCCAAGCTAAAAAAAGGATCTTTGGGAGTATCCTTGGCAATAGCCAAAACAATTGTATCAAAGACGTCCTTGGCGCGCCTGACTATACTCACGTGACCATTGGTCAAGGGATCGAAAGTGCCGGGATAAACTGCTATTGTTTGTTGTCTAGTATCCATAAGTATATCCTTGTTTGTCCGTATACCCTGTCTTCCAGCATTCGAAGCCCGGGTATATTTTCATGTTGAAGATTCAATTCCTTCTCCACTTCTACTGCTATGATCGCTCCGGGATTCAACTCCCATTTTTTGGTTATATTTTCCAAGGCGGGCTCAACCATTCCGCACCCATAAGGAGGGTCGATAAAAAGGAGTTGAAAATTATTATCCGGCGGATTTTTAATTACTGAAAAGGCATTTTTGGGTATTATTTTGTATTTATCCCTGGAGATTTCGAATTGCTTGATATTTTGCTTAATAACTTCAACTGCCCTGCGATCTTTTTCTATAAACCATGCTGATCTTGCACCCCTGCTCAAGCCCTCCAAACCCAAACTCCCGCTCCCGGCAAAAATATCCACCAAATCGATTTCAGGCCAGTCAATTCCCCTGGATTCCAAAATGGAAAACAGGGCTTCTCTGACTCTCTCAGTGGCAGGTCTATAACCCGCAGGACCAGAAATAGTCTTGATGGTCCTTCCTCCGTATTTACCGCTGACTACACGCATATCACCACCAAATATCAACCACTATTTGCAATTGGCAAACAAATTAACATGAAAAAATTTTAGAGTTTTAAGGTGTTAAGGTTTTAAGTAAGAAAAAGAACCAATAGCCTGTTTATTCTACAAGTTGAGTACCTTTTCTCGCAACGAAAAGATTCGTTGACGAGATTGCCCATGCTTCGTTGTGGCCGCCAGGGCATGGGAGTTAATATGAAAATGTATTAAGTGTTTACATGGTTATGTTTTAAGTTTACGAGAAGAACTTTTTCATCCTATCAACCATCTTGCAATTTCAAGCCCTCTCCATCTAATTTAGCAGTGACTATTCTCTCCTCTATATCCTGATCTTGGGCTTTATTTATCAACCATTCCCATAATCGGTCAAACGCAAATATGTTTTGATAGTCTGCCAATTCCAAATTTATCAGAATACCGTGGAAGGCGAGTTCAATATTTGAAAGCTGTACTATCTGGGAGGACTGCAAAAAATTTTGCATATCCTTTTTTAAACGGCTGATCAATCCCTCCAATCCCTGCCTGGATGTATCGGAAATCACCAGGCACCACACACCTCTACCCACAATCCCAACTTTATCGTAATCCCGTAAATTTTTATTCATGGTACCCACAAGATAATTATCCAGCCAAGCCACCCATTCATCTCCATAATTAAGCCCGGCCAATTCCAAACCTTTCAAATGCACGAGCAACAGACACATTTGCCCGTTTGCTCTCCAAGACCTGTTCAATTCGGAAAGGATATAGGAATAAAGTCCATTTTTATTCAAAACATCCTGTCCATAAACAATTTGTTGATTATTGTACAACTTCTTGTACTTGCGCAATTTCTTTAATCCGGTCCCCAATCTCCATCTTAGCTCCGCAAAAAGAAAAGGCCTTATAATAAAATCGTCAACATCCCAAAAGTCGGATTCAATTATACTTAGTCTTTCTTCTTCATTACCTATTAATATTAGATAAGTATAAATCGAGTTCTCGGTATTTTCTTTCTCCCTCCTTCGAACTAACCTACAAAATTCCAGGCCGTCAATATCTTCATAATTGGAACACACCAATACCGTATCAAATTCCTCATCCTCCATATATGTAAGGGCATGAAGGTGATTTTTGCATTCATAAGCCTCAAGTCCCCAATTATTTAAATAATAAAAAATCTCGTTGGACTCTTGATCATTATTGCTTATTACCAATATCTTACCGTAAAGCCAATCTTCCATATACTACTCTCTTAATTTCTCCACCCGGGATATTTTGCCGATTTTAGGGATTAAACTTAAGCCGGCACCATATTTTATGCACTTTGAAATTAGTTTGTCATTCTTGAGCCTAGACAGTCATACCTATGTTTTCAGGAAAGCATGTTCGAGGTCCAAGTTCTAATTGCATATATTTACAAAAAGTACTAGCATTGTACAAATTCGAAACAAATGCAATCACAATTTCAGTATATAAAGCAAGTAGTTAAAAACTACCCACAGTTCAAGACAAAACCACTTGATATTCAAGATGACACTTAACGTATATGTTTCAATTAACATGTTCCACTAATGGAAGCAACTTGCTACAACAGAAAAAAACACAATGAAAAACAAGGACATCCAGGCCATGCGTTTTAAGGATTTCAACCAACTTCAAAAAGTTAACATAAACAAGGATTCCAAGGACAATCTCAAGGACACCGGATCCAAAACCAAGCAAGATATATCAAAAGAGCAACCAAAACAACAAAAAAATGATAATGAACTTTTTCAGCAAGCAATGCAGGATGTAGAGCCACTTAACAACAATGAAGGCGGAAGGGAAATCTCATTTCACCACAACAATTACACACCTCCCAAGCATAAAACCAATCAAAAACAGCATGGACAAAAATATTTGCAAGATCTTGTCCAAGGCAAGGTAGAATTCGAGATAGAATACACAGACGAATTTCTACACGGAAGTATAAAAGGCCTGGATCCAAAGATCTTCAAGAAATTGAAAGCCGGAGAATTCAGCCCGGAATCACATTTGGACCTACACGGTCTGACCTTGGACAATGCTTATTACAACCTGTTATTATTCATGAAAGAAAACTACTTGAAAGGGAAGAGGTGCTTGTTGTTAATCCCCGGGCGCGGAAAGAATTCTCCCCAGGGTACCAGCATCTTGAGAACAAACCTCCAATCCTGGTTGACCCGCGACCCTTTAAAGAGAATCATACTGGCATTCAGTACCGCCCAGCCACAACACGGAGGAGCAGGCGCCTTATATGTATTGCTTAGAAAATTCAAGAAAAACCAGGGTAAAATCCAATGGGAAAAATTCCTCCTGAAAATGGAACCCTAGTGATTAGTGTATTCTTCAATCCCTTCCGTTTGTAAAATGAAAGTCAACAAACTTGTCAAATTATAAAAACTTTTTATTTGATAAAACAAATAATTAAAGCTATAAACAAGCTTTGTTCCGTATCTATTTTGTAGGCAAAACTTAAAGGAGACTCGCATGGGTTTTTTTTCCAAGATAAAAAAATTCTGGAAGGGTGGCGAATCAGCACAAGATCAAGGGAATGAAAAAAGACCCCAAGAGCACTCATTGCCCCGGGAGGAATCGGAAACTGTTCAGCAACACCTGGACACAGAAACAGAAGAAGTAGCTTCCGCTTCCAGTGGACAAGAGGAAGACTGGCAAAAAGAACTAACCTACACCCTGCAGGAAGCTGAACCCAAGCTCAGTATCTGGTTGGATCATATCTTGCGAGATGTGGAATATGCAAACCAGGAACTGTGGAGCCGGCTGAAATTTTTGTTTGACTGTTTGGAAATCCCGGAAAATGAGGCAAATGACTTTATTCACCGTTTCAGGAATTGGCTCGATGACATGGATTACGAAATGGTTAGTGAGTTCAGATCCGAATTGCAGTACCGCTTGGCTCTTGCTCTGGATCTGGAAGACGAGGAGGACGAACAAAACAGGCTGTTTTTAAAGCTCTCCCACGGATTGAATAAAACCAAGGAACAACTTTCCAAGCGCATTGATAACCTACTGAATCTAAGTTCAGAATTTGACGAAAAATTCTGGGAAGAACTGGAAGAAATCCTGGTAATGGCGGATGTGGGCATGCAGACTACTACCAAGCTAATAGACAGGCTGCAGTCCAAGGTAAGGCAGGAGAAAATTACTGATTCTGACGAATTCAAAGCGGAATTCCAAAAGGAATTGGCTGCCTTGTTTCCGGAGGCTCCCAAAAAAATAAAACCCGCACCTCCGGAAGTATTCCTGATGGTAGGGGTAAACGGTGTAGGCAAGACCACTACTATTGCAAAACTGGCCCACAGATCACAAATGCAGGGCAAAAAAGTACTGGTTGCAGCCGGGGATACTTTCAGGGCAGCAGCAATAGAACAAATGGAGATATGGGCACATAGAGTAGGTGCGGGATTTTACAAGAAATCACCCGAATCCGACCCGGCAGCTGTTGCCTTTGAGGCACTTGAAGAGGCCAAGAAAGAGGGCTACGACCAGCTTATTGTGGATACAGCCGGAAGATTGCATACAAAAGTCAATCTGATGGACGAACTCAAGAAAATAAAAAAAGTATTGCACAAAAATCATCCCGGAGCACCACACAGGAACATGTTGGTGGTGGATGCAACCACCGGGCAAAATGCCATTTCCCAGACTCAACTTTTCCACCAGGGCATTGGGGTGGATGAAATCATCCTGACCAAACTGGACGGCACAGCCAAGGGAGGAGTGGCTCTTAGCATCAGCATTGAGCAAGGCATACCTATTTCCTATATCGGGCTGGGAGAAAAGATGGAGGACTTACGCCCCTTTGACGGGGAAAAATTCGCACAAGCCCTACTGGAGTAAGATCAAATCCTATATTGAACTGCTATGAGTTTAATATCCTTTAATACAATGTTTGACTAAATAAAACATAAGATTTATATTAAATATGCATCGGAGAGGTGGCCGAGTGGCTAAAGGCGGTAGTCTTGAAAACTACTGAGGGTTGACAGCCCTCCGGGGGTTCGAATCCCTCCCTCTCCGCCACTATTTTTTAACTATTACAGGCAGTTAAAAAACATTCAATAGCAAGATTTATTCCAACATCATCCTACCAATCAAAAAATGCCGGAGCAAAGTCCCGGGCTTAAATATCAACCCACCCCCCGCTTGAAACATCCCTTTAATCTGCTTCTACTTGATTCTATTTTTTCTTTTCTAAAATATCTCCTAACACTACTGCGAAAGTTTTATATTAACCTTCCGAGATAACTTAGATCTATTTAATTGAATCACAGCATTTGACACCCAAGCCTATTTATTTCTCAAAATTACGTGAAAACCTGGGCTAACCTATAGAATCCATCAATCTAACGGTAAGTTTCAGCAATCACAACGAATAAGCAAAATTATCCAAATAATTCAATAAGTAGAGAGAAGTTCTATCTCAGTGTTCAATCCCGGAGTGAGGATTCTTCCGATTTGAATAACCCAACCTGTTTTGGTATAAGATATCTAAATTCATATAACAAAAATAGACAGATTGCCTGTTTGCTCAAATTGACAATACTTCCTGAGCTTGCTATTAACCCAAAGATGTACTTACTTCGATTCTGCGTTTTTACCATATTTTTGTGTCTGATTTCGTTTTTATTAATTTTTTCATCCCCAAAACCGCTTCTAAGCCATCCCCACATGTTCATAGACTGTAAACTCACCCTAGAATTTGATAACAAGGGATTGGCCTGCCTTCAACATACGTGGCACTTTGATAGGATGTCTTCCTCCATGATTTTGAGCGATTTTGACAAGGATGGGAACGGAAATCTGGACAAAAAAGAAGTGGCCTCCTTAAAAAAGGCTATGTTTGATAACTTGAAAAAACAAAATTACTTCACATACATAGGGATTGACAATCAAAGATTCGAAGTCAAGCATATCCAGGGCTTTAATGCCAAAATAACAGACAAGAAACTGATTTACGAATTTACTGTCCCTTGCCGGGTAAATGCGACCGATTCTTACAAAAAAGTACGCATTTCCCTATTCGACCCCACCTATTATTCTCAAGTAAAATTATCTAAAGACGATCTGAAACTGCAAGGAAAAGATGCCCTCACGGTAAAAATGCAAATGTCCAAGGCCCCTGATCTCGCCTATTACCATGATAGGATCGTGCCTCGGGCATTTTCACTCAGGATCAAAAAATGAAAAAAATTCTCCTTATTCTTGTCCTACTTTTGTTTTTTATCTCCCTACCCAGGATTATGCTGAGCGAAAACCCATTTAGTTCAAACTCAACACCCGGACCGGAGAACAGATCTTCAGAAAGCGAAGTCTCGCTTGTTCAAAAGACAATGCGGATTATAAGCAATCTGCAACGCAATATCAGGATGTATATGAGCGACTTGAGTAGAGATATAAATAAAAATCCACTGGGATCTTCCTTCTGGTATTTTTTGCTGGCAGCCTTCGGATACGGTGTGGTTCACGCACTTGGTCCCGGCCACGGCAAATCCGTAGTCAGTTCGTATTTTCTCAGTCGACCCGGCCGAATAATCCACGGCACGCTGATGGCCAACATGATCACCCTACTTCACGTAGGATCAGCTACAGTAGCAGTCTCAAGCTTGTACTTCATACTGCAGAAATCGGGTATGCACTCCGTTTCCAAGCTGAGTCGGGATCTGGAGATGATAAGCTACGGCCTGATTCTGGTTATAGGCCTTTTACTTTTTCTAAGGGCTTCTTTTGAACTACTGTCCAAAAAATGGCAAATAGTAGAAGAAAGTCAAAGTCAAGCCGGTTCGAATATAAAAGAACTGGTCACCCTTTCCCTGGCAACCGGAATCGTACCTTGTCCCGGAGCAGCCATAATATTAACCTTTGCCCTGACCATAGGTATTATCTTCCAAGGATACTTGGCCATGCTTGCCATCGCTCTAGGAATGGGGCTCACAACAACTTTTTTTGCCTTGCTTGCATTGGGAACGCGCAGCACCCTGCTCAAGTTGAGCCAAAAAAAGATCCAGCTATTCAGTTGCCTGTATTATATCCTTTCTTTTGCCGGTGCATTCTTTATCCTTGTATTCGGGGCAGTTATGCTGATTGGGGCCTGGCCATCCTGATAAACAGGCCAGGACAACCGGTCAATTTTCTTTTATCGCAATCTTAGCTGAAATCCACTATTAACCGGAAAACTGGGGCAAGTATCAGATCAAAATATATCAATATGTTGCAAGCCGCAGCACTAATCTTATTTTTTGAACTCCTTTTCCACATCCTTGTCAAAATCAGCTTTTATCCAAGAATCAGGGCTCATTTGATATTCCCTGTTGAATGTATTTCTGATCTCCTCAAGAGGCACATCCTCGTATTCTCCCCTGAAATTTATGTATTCCATATGCCTGTTGCCGTTCAAGTCAAAAGAATGGAATATAGAATCGTTTTCCCCGTCAAATTCCAACGGTTTCAAATCGAATTTTTTACAGAGTTCAATGTTAAAAGCAGGTGTAGCCTTAACCCACTTCCCGTTCAAATAGATGGAAGTATAAGCGTGCCAGTAAAAAATATCCGTATTCATCTGCCTGCGCATGCGTTCAGTGGAAAGATGATTTTTCACATCTGCAAATCCCAGTCGAGCTGAAATTCCCATGTATCTGCAACAAGCGGCAAGCAGAATTGCCTTGGCCACACACCAGCCCCGGCCCTGCCTTAGAGTACTGCTAGCTTTCAAGCCTTCCACTGAAAGATCTATAGCATAGGGATCGTAACGTATTCCATCCCTAACTGCATAGTAAAACTTTACTGCTTGTGTAACCGGATCATTAGATGTTGCCGCTTTTTTTTGAATAAAAGCCTCTATTTCCGGAACCTGGAAATCAATAGTCTCTGTGGGCCTGGTATATTTATCCATTGTTCCAATTTCCTTGAATACTAAATGCTGTATTTATAATTTCGAGAATTCAGTACTGATATTCCCAATTAAAGGTAACACCCTGGTTCATGGATCCATAAACACTTTGCATGGAAAACCGGGGGGTAAGTTCGACGCTTACCGTAACCCTGCCGGTTTCCCCTTGAACTCCCTTTTCCACTTCAAAGTAGACGTCCTCGTTCAAATATTTACCCACTCCCACGGTTGCTCCCTCTCCTTCTTCTGCAGCCTTGATCTGCAACATATCCACTTGCAAGAAATTCCTGACATTTCCCATTATTCCACTACTACCGGATGTAAGTTGCCTTATCGACCAAGCAAGCTTTACCGCCTGTAGTGGTGTTATTTGGTTAACCCCCTTACCAAAGAGGAGTCTGGACAATATTTCCTCTCTGGGATAAGTTGGCTCCGAAGTTATATTAATTGAAAAATCATCAGGAGTCCCTGACAAAAAAAGGTTAACCTTCAGATTGCTTCTGGTGTGCACAGCTAGAACTTCAAAATAAGGCTTGGGAGGAGATTGATCGGTAAAAGTCACTTTTCCTTTATCGAATGTAAACCTCTTGCCCAAGATATTCATATTCCCCCTTTCCACCTGCATTTTTCCATTAACTCCCAAGTCATCCAGACTTCCCCGGAGCCGGAGATCACCGCTCCACTCAGAATCAACCCCCCTTCCCCTTATATACATCCCTCCGGGAACCTTGATACGAAGATCCAAAAATATACTGGACAAGACATTTTCCTGCCCCTCGTCCTTGGAAGAAGTATTTTTTCCGTCCTGATCAGCCCCCTGACTTCCAACTTCTACAACCTCCAGGCCGGATAAACCCTTGGGTCCGGGCTCCGGGATTCCCAACTCCAGGGGAAAAACTTTCAATTCCCCGGAAAAACTGGTTTTGTCACCAGAACCTTGAATATTTAAGTCCCCACTTACTTTACCGTCTACAAGATCGGTATTGTACAGTTGTGCATCATCCAAATCCAAGCCAAAGGAATAATTCAGGCCATTTTCCCCTGAAAATTGCAATTCTCCCTGTCCTTCCAAATTGCCACCTTCTCCGGCACTGGAGCTGAATTCAGTTACCTTCAACACATCTTTGTTTAATTCGCACTGCAGCTTTATATCCTGGATCGAGGTTCCGGTATCTGCATACTCGTAACTACCGTTTTTCAATTTAACATCCCCGGAGAACAGGGGATCATAAAGGGAACCTGAAATATTTACTGCCGAGACTAGCTCACCGGTTATCATTTGCTTCTGCAAACCCAGAATCTCCGTAACCCATTCCAAATCCAAGCTAGTGCTGACCTCTCCGTGCATCCCGTCTTCAGGTTCAAAATAAAACGGGGATAGTGACAACCCGGCAGGTATGTCAAATTCTCCGGCAAGGAGCTGTTCACCGCTTTCTGTAATCTCAAGTTCCAGATAAAGATCGTTCGCAGCATAAGTTCCCTTGCAGGAAACATTAATGGCTTTATCCAACTTTTTTATATATACTGCAGTTGTCAAATCAGGAACTTGAAAGGAGAACTCCATCCTGGGAGAAGCCTTGCTCCCGGAAATGGAAAAATCCGCATCCAGGTTTCCCTCAAATTTCTGGACCTGGGGCAGGGGTAGTGAGGAAAGGCTGATGGAAGTTAGAGAGATGCCTCCCTGCAGGACATCCGGTCGCATGGAGAAATCCAGATCCATTTCACCCTGGGCAAGATCTATATCCTCGCCTCTTACAAATAGTTCCTCGCTTGTAAATGCAATATCAACAGGTTTTTGCCATGAAAAGTCCATACCGGCATATCTGCCCTTGCCTTTATCCAGCCGCAATGCATCTCTTGCATAAAAATATTCTCCGGATAAATCCAGATTGAAATTGCGGCCATAATTACCTTGAGCAGCCAAATCCAAGTTCAGGGATTCTCCGGTCTTGCTCGCATCCAGTTTAATTTTTTGAATCAAATTATCTTCTATCTCTATCTTCTTAGCATTTACTCCAAATTTACCCTCCAATTCAGAAAGATCCGATAACTCCAAGTCCAATAACGCTTGCCGAATATTTATCCCGGAATAAGCAACATCCCTTACATTGGCTTTGGATGACAAACCTATATTATCTTCCTTGCCTTTCAGGGAGGCATTTAAATCCAATGCACCCTGAATATCCAGTGGCCAGAAAGTTTCCACCCAGCTCAGGGAATCCATGTTTGAATTAACCCGAAAGTCAACAAGGGATTTGTCCATGCTCCAGAATCCGCGGGCGGAAAAATGCCCATCAGGCAAATCCATTTGCATTTCTTGTAACCCCAGTCTTTGATCAATCCAAGAGAAAGCCAAGTCACCCCTAATATGCTTGCCGTTTCTCTCAATGTCCAAATCCAGATTTCCGGACGGTGTCCCGGGTAACCCCCTGATATCGGTTTGAATGGAAACAGATAGCGGTTGAACAGAAGCAAGGGAAAAACCGGTAAACTGCAGATTAGTATTTGCATCGAAATCTTCCAGGGATCCCTTTATGTTCCCGCTTGCTCTCACAACACCCCGCAACTCTCCCTCTATCACTGGTACAAGATCCGGGAGATCAATCTCCTTCATATACCAATCAACATCCAGTTTGGAATTATTCAAATCGTATTGCCCGTTCGAGGATATATCCACATATCCGCTCTTAAGCCTTGTTTTTTCAAACTGCAGCACATTTCCCTGCTGCCAGGCCAAACTGGATTCTAGATCCAACTTTTCCCCCAAAACAGCTTCCACTTTTTGAGGCATCCCCTTGAGATTGCCAATATCAAGTCGAATCCCGGAATACAGTTGCCTGGATTTCCAATTGCCCTGCAACTCTGCTTCGCACCCAAGGGCACCGCTAACTCCCGTTTCCTTGATTCCGGGGATTTTCTCCAAATCACCAAGATAGACGCTGCAGTCAATATCCAAATCCCCAGCGGTATTCGCAGTTCCCCGGGAAGATATTCTGATTTCGGATCCAGAAATCACGAACTCGGAAACATCCACATCACCTTGGAGAGTGGAACTCAACCCCAAGGAGAAGGAGATGTCTTCCTGCAACGGATATTCAATCCCTTGCAAAGCGACAATCCTGTGTTTATCCGGACTTAGGCTGCCTTCCAGGGCCAAATCCAATTTTTCACCGGACTTACCCAAGAGGATATCGGAATTAAGGATCTCTTTTTTGCCGGACTGGATTTGCAGATTGCCGGACCAGTTCCCTAAAGGCCCCTTTCCACGCAGGGAAAGCTCCAGCGGAGACTTAACCGCCGAACTTGTGTATCTGCCCAGAAGTCCGCCAACGCCACCGGAAAGATAGTAATTCATACTCAGGATCCCGGATGCGTATTCAAGATTGCAGGAAGTATCAATACCGGGCTTGTCGGTCCTGAAAGCAACAAAATCGGACTTGATCATATCCATGGACTCGTACTCAAGATCGGCTTTCAGGTAAAATTCTGCATGTTCCCCGATCACAGGTTTATTCAGGATTATTCTGGGAAAATGCAAGCCGTTAACAGCAATCCCGGGCATATATTCCGGCAACTCCAAGCCGGTCTGCTTTTTGCTCTCCACCGGTTTACCACCATCCAATGCGACCTTTTCAGGGATTTCCTTTACCTGCAGTTTATCTGCAGCGATCTTTGTTATTTCAACTCTCCAGGAGAACAATTTCCGGGGTGACCAGGAGAATTCGAAACCCTCAATCAAAAGCAACTCCCTTTTATCATGCCTGATGATCAGTTCCCGGAATCCGAAATCAATCGGCAACAAGCCTTGCAGCCCCTGTAGTGAACAACTGTAACCCTGGATTCTAAACCCTGAGATCCAATCAGAGATCTTCTCTTTAACATAGGGAGTTTGAAGCAGTCCAAATAATAAAAACACGCAAAGAATAATTGCTGCCACACCCCAAACAACAATTTTTTTGAATATTTTTAAATTCGATTTCTTCATCCTTACCTTCACCCCTGGAATAACACTCGGCAACTAAAAGGACTGTCCCACGCTGATATAGACCCGATAAGCCCGGAACCTATTATTTTCCCTGTCCAGTGGGAATGCAATATCAAAGCGTAGCGGACCCACCTGTGTATAGTACCTGAAACCCAGGCCGGCACCCCAATAAAAACTTTCTTCCACATCCGGAACCCTGTCCTCGTAGGCACCCCCACCATCCAAAAACATCACTATTCCCATACTCTCGACTATATTCTGTCTTACCTCCATGGAAGTCTCCAACATGGAGAGTCCCCCGCGCAAATCCCCTTTTTCTCCCGGAGCTATTTCCTTATAGGGATATCCCCGGATGGAACCCCCGCCACCTACATAAAACAGTTCGTCAGCAGGGATTTCTCTTGCCGATTCGTGGGATATGCTACCTATCTTTCCCCTCCAGGCCAGAGTGGGCTCTGTAATCCAAGGCAGTTGTTGGTATTTTTTCACGCTCAGTATAGTCTTCAAAAACGATATGGTAACATCGGATATCTTATCAAAGGGAGTTAACTTCAAATTTACAAGTTCCCCACTGCTTGGATTCAAAGGATCGTCCCTGCTGTCCCAAACCAGGAAACTGGGCAGGGACAGCAGATGAAAATCCCTGCTGCCGTAATTATCCTTCAACCTCACACCCTTATAGGATATTCCGCTGCCCAGGGTTAAGTTATCGATAATCTGGCGTTCTACCCCCACAGAGGTTTCACCTCCTGTACTATCATAAGCTTCCGCATCTTCATTTTTCAAGGAAACCTGATAAGTCAGGGATTGATCAGGTCTCAAAAACGCCGGTATCCTGTATCTCCCCACTATTTCCTGTATATATTCGGAGACCTCACCCGAATAGCGCATTTTTTCCCCTTTTCCGGCAAAATTCCGATTTTCCCAAAAAACCGTGCCCTTGATACCTGCGTCTGTCTCATAGCCCAAACCCATCCCTATACTGCGGTGCGATCTTTCCTCCAAGTCGATTCTCATGGGAAGCAACCCGCTATATCCCAATTTTTCAGGGTGATTGACCTGTATCAAACTGAACAAATCAGTTGCCATCAACTTCCTTTTCAATTTTGCTACATCCCCGGGATGATATTTTTCTCCTCTTTTCCAGGGGATTTTGTTTCTTACATAGGATTCTTGAACTGTATCCAGACCTTTTATTTTGGTCTTGCCGTATCTGGCCATAGGCCCGGGTTTCACCCGAAATACCACGTCCACGGAATTGCTGGAGTGGTCGACCATTAGCCTGGGTTTGTCCTGGGAAACAAATACATACCCCTGTCTCTGGAAATAGTTTGCAATTTTACTCTTGGAACTTCTTACCCTGGAGGCTTCTGCTTCACCCCCCCGGAGGCCAATCGAATCCGCAGAAGGAATCTTTTGTTTTGGCAAAGTCTTATCATCTGGCAAAATCTGAATTTTTACCTCCCGGATTCTATAAACCGGTCCAGAATCAACCTTGAATACAACCCGCGGATTCTTGTTTTTTCCCTTGACCTGATAAGTCACCTCGGCACCGAAATAAGAATAGGATTTCAAGATGTTCAAAATCCCGGGGATATCTTTTCTGGCCCTTTGTCTTAGCAAGAACAAACTGGCGGGCGGGTTATCCTTTTTTTGAAAAGTCTTGCTCACCTTTTTACATTCCTTATAGATCCCATTATCAGAGATTCCCTGCAGTACTACAGAATACTCGGCCAGATCACAAAAACCAGTAACCGGCACAAACAAAATCGCACAAAAAAGCAGAGCAACAGTTGCCGATTTAAACGCGAGACTTTTCCATGAAATAGAATTGAAACACATGCCAACAACATAATGAAGATTGAAATCTAGTTTTGCAAACCCCAAAAGACTCAACTATAACTTTTATAGCAAAATCCCACAATATCATATTCTTGGGATATATAATAAAATCGCCTTTGTTCAATCAATAACAAAATCCGCTTATCCTGACACGGCGATCCAGATAATTCCCGAAGATTCACAAGATTACATTACTGTAATCGCCTTGTCACTCCCTAACGAAAAGATCCAAATTAATACCGGCAATCTTGTGAACATTCTCATTAATACTTGACATTAATCTAATTTCATGTCTAATTTGCGCTGATTTTAGACTATAGCAAAATCAATTTACTCATCTCCCGACTTAGACAAGAGATAGTCTTTTTAGAGTTATATTAAAAGCTTCCGAGTAATAACCGGAAAGTTAAACTGAATTACTATAGAAAGCGAATTCATCAAGAACCGAGTAAAAATAAAAGGGAGGGACACTTGGCTAAGAAGAAGAAAGATGGAATATTGCCGTTCGTGCTGGGTGTAATAGCCATCTTGATTTTGGGTTGGTGGATATTTCCACATATCATTTTCAGTGAACAAGAGCAGCCGGTCCATTTCAACCACGATCAGCACATGAATCTGGAAGAACAGGAACTGAAATGCAGGGACTGTCATTTCTTCAGGAACGACGGTACCTTCAACGGACGTCCGGATAACGAACTTTGTGCCGGGTCGGGTTGCCACGACGAAATGCAGACCGAGACCGCAGCTGAAAGCAAATTGGTGAATCAGTACCTGGAGAAAAACAGAACCATTCCCTGGAAATCCTATCAGAAACAACCGGATAACGTATACTTTTCCCACATATATCACAAAAAATTCGATTGTTCATCCTGCCACCTTGATCTTGGCTATTCAGAAAAACTGCCTTCCTACCATGAGAACAGAATAACCGGTTATAGTAAACAAACCATGAAAATGCACGAATGTGAACGTTGTCACGCTCAAGAAGGCGCTAGTAACGCTTGTTTTATTTGTCATAAATAATCAAGGAGTAAATAAGATGGCATTGGACAGAAGAGGATTTCTCAAATTTGCAGCCGGAGGAATAGCTGGCTCCCTGTTTACCCCCATACCTTGGAAAATGATAGATGATGTATCCATATGGACTCAAAATTGGTCCTGGATACCCAATAATCCAGAGGGAAAATTAAGCTCAAAACCATCACTGGTCAAATTGGGGTCTTCGGAATACGGGATATTGATCCAAACAGTAAACGGCCAACCTATCACTGCTAGCGGAAATCCGAATCACGGCCTAAGTTTGGGGGGGATCGATCCATTGGCAGCAAGTAGTGTTCAACTTGCCTATAGTCCCTCCAGAATCAAACAGCCTCTACAAAAAGACTCCTCCGGAAAATTCAATCCCATATCCTGGAATGATGCTACCAAACTCCTCCAGGAAAAATTGGAACCTGTTAAAGGTCGACAGGATTCAGTCAGTTTTATCAGTGGAGATGAGACCTCTTCTGCAAATGAGATAATGGCGGCTTTTACATATAAGATGGGATCAGAAAACTATTACTTTCCACCCAGTGATGAACAGTCACAGTTAACTGTCTGGCACTCTTTGATGAAAGGCAGTGGAAATATTGGCTACGATCTGGAGGATTCCGACCTTGTCCTGGCCATGGGTGCTAATATTTTGGACAGTTGGGGGACTGTTACAAGGAATCAAAGGCTTTTCGGACAAGACAAGTACCGGTTGATTTATACCGGTCCCACCCAGACCAATACAGCTGTTGGGGCAAATAAATTTTTACCAGTACAAAGTGAGGCACAGGGACATTTGGCCTTGGCCCTGGCCTACTATGTTATGCAATCCGGGATTACTATTCAGAATATCAAAAGATTTCGGGAGTTCTACAACTTTGTCACCCAAAACTACGATCCCCGGCAGTCAAAGCAAAAAACCGGATTATCCGAAGACACTGTCTATGGACTGGCAAAAGAACTTTTAAGTGCCCAGAATCCACTGATAATTATGGGTTCACTAAAAGGGGAAGGTGAATCCGGATTTCCGTTTTATGCCGCCCTTTGCCTGAACTTGCTACTTAAATTCGGAAATAAGGGAGGGATCAAGAACTTACCCGCACCTCCCCAAGTGCTTCAGGATTCGCCTTCGCTCCAGGAGCTAAAAAAAGGCAACTTGTATCCCTATATTCAAGATGTTGCAAACGAAAACAAAAATGCACCGGAAATACTTTTTATTTACGAGGCAAATCCAATATATTCACTGCCCAACCCGGCACTGACAAGGAAATTTTTCGACAAGATCCCCTTAAAAGTCAGTTTTAGTCCATTTATGGATGAAACGGCAGCTGAATCTGACCTGATCCTACCCACTCCCTACTTCCTGGAACGTTATGACGATTCATTCACTCCTTTCGGCTCCGGAAAAACCAACTATAGTGCCGCAAATCCGGTACAGGCACCTCTTACAAATTCCAGAAACACACCGGATTTCTTGCTCGATCTCGCTTCCAAATTACGCCTGAATATCAATATTGGCTCCTACAAATCCCTGCTGCAGAAAAAGGCGGATTTACTGAACGCAGACTGGGATTCCCTGATCAAAGGCAATATGTGGACAAAGGATCAGTTTGAGGATTCCGGAGAAATCCAATTCTGGAACAAAAACATAGAACAAATGCTTGTCCATGCAAACTCCCCTGCCTCGAATGACAACAAATTGTACCTGGTCCCGGAAAACAAGTTGAAAACAGGCACTGACACAACTGCTTTTACCCCTTTTCTGCTAAAGACTTTTCATGATGAGGAATTTGAGGACAACCTTATCTATGCCAGGATAAACGGCAAAACTGCAAGGAAAAACAACCTGCGGGACAAAGACAGGATTCATCTGGTTACCCCGCGCGGTAGATGCAAAGCCAGGATTATCCTGGAAGAAGACGTAATCACTGATGCCATAGTAGTCCCTACCGGATTCGGGCATACTTCCTGGGATAAATTCAGTAGAAACGTGGGAGACAATGTTAACAAGATAATGCTGGTGAAAAAAGAAAAAGGCAGCGGTCTAATTCACTGGAACAACACAAAAGTGGAAATAGAGAAAATTTAGTTACGGGGTTAGATAATGTCCGATATGAAGCAGATACATCACGATTTTGAAGTCAAATGGGGCATGGCTATCGATATAGATAAATGCACAGGGTGTGGTGCATGCATGGTAGCCTGTCAGGCTGAAAACAACATCCCCCCTGCCAAGGACCCTTTCGACCGTTTGAGGGATGTTCATTGGATATATGTTTACAAATTGAACAACGGGAGGGAATTTCCGGATAACGACGTGGCATATTTGCCCCGGCCATGCATGCAATGTGAACATCCCACCTGTGTTTCGGTATGCCCGGTAATTGCCACCACTAAAGAGGAAGAAGGCGGAATAGTTAGTCAAATTTATCCGCGCTGTATAGGCTGCAGGTATTGTATAGCCGCCTGTCCATACCATTCCAGGGTATTCAATTGGTTCGACCCTGTTTGGCCCGAAGGAATGGAAAAGACCCTCACTCCTTATGTATCCGTAAGACCCAGGGGCGTGGTGGAAAAATGCACCTTTTGCCATCACAGATACCAAAAGGCCAAGGAAGAGGCCTATTATCAGGGCAAAAATCATAAAGACCTGGAGGAAAGTGCATATCAACCAGCATGTGCAGAGGCCTGTCCAACAGGGGCAATTGTTTTCGGTGATCTGAACAATCCCAAGCATCAAGTCTCCAAGTTGGCCAAAAGCAAATACGCCTTCAGACTGCTGGAAAAACTAGGAACAGAACCCAAAGTATATTACCTGAGCCAAAGAGAGTGGGTACGTAGGCAAGGAGACCACCAACTGGAACAAGAAAACAAAGAAGAGGTAAAAGAATCATGAAGGACGCTAAATACATACCTGAAGGCGCTGAGCGTTGTTCTTTACCTAAGTTTATAATCTGGCTGGGTGCAATGGCTTTAATAGGTGTAGTCGGGATTATAGCCAGCATAAACATATTCTGGAACGGCTTGGGTGTTACCGGCCTGAACAACTATTTTGGCTTCGGACTCTGGATCACGTTCGATCTTGCAGTTATTGCCCTGGGAGCAGGGGCATTCTTTTCCGGATTCCTGAAATATATCCTGAAAATCGACCAATTAAAAAATATTATAAATTTAGCAGTAATCCTGGGTTTCCTGTGTTATGCCGGGGCTATGGTGATCTTGGCCCACGAAGTGGGCCAGCCACTGAGGGCCTGGTTCGGTTATTGGCACCCCAATGTACATTCCATGCTAACCGAGGTAATCTTTTGTATAACATGCTATCTTATAGTCCTTACAATCGAATTCATTCCTATTATCCTGGAAAACAGACAAATCAAAAAATTCAATTTTTTCGACCACCTGGCCCACAATTTTCATATTTACATGCCCTTGTTTGCCGCAGTTGGTACCTTTTTGTCCTTTTTTCACCAAGGTTCACTGGGGGGAATGTACGGGGTACTCTTCGGCAGGCCTTTTGCAGTTAGAGGAGGATTCTTTATCTGGCCCTGGACATTCTTCTTGTTCATCCTGTCTGCGATCGCATCCGGTCCGGTATTTACCATGCTTATCGCAACACTGATGGAAAAGTTGACAGGCAAAAGATTGGTGGACTTCAACCTAAAATCCCTGCTAGGGAAAATCTCGGGGTTTCTCCTGGCTATATACATATTCTTCAAGATCTTTGACACCTGGGCCTGGGCAAATGGATTACTACCCAAAATGGGATTTACCTTTGACGAAATGTTTAATCAGGATGCGGGTTACGGCAAGTGGTTACTCTGGTTTGAAATAGGGATCTGCGGGATTTTACCTGCTATTATGCTGATAATCCCCAGAATACGGAATGTGGCCGGACTGCTATACATAGCATCCATCCTAACCTGCTTGGGTGTGATCGTTAACAGGTTCGTTTTTACGGTCCAAACCCTGGCTATTCCGGTTATGCCCTTTGACAACTGGTATACATATATTCCCAGTTGGACGGAATGGGCTACTTCAGCCATGGTTGTTGCATTTTCAGCCATAGTGGTTAGCCTGGCTTATCGTTATCTACCTTTATTTCCCAGGGAAAACAAATTAAATCCTTAACAAGGGCTTATAATTGTGCTAAAAAGGTTTGGTGGAAAAGCACCAACCCTTTTTTACGAATACAAGAGGAAGAAAAATATGCTCACACAAGATCAATTGGTTAAATATGCACAGGTATTGCTTTGGGGTATGCAAGCCGCAAGGAGAGAAGAATTTGCCCCGGGAGATATCGTAATGCTTCGTTACGATTTTGCAGGCAGGAGACTCACCGAGGTACTGTTTGACAAAATTATTGAAAAGGGCCTGCAGCCTGTACAAAAAATAAGCAGTTCTCCGCAAATGGAATATTCCTTCTATTCCAAGGCCAACAAGTCGCAGCTACAATTCATACCTCCGGGAGATGAAGAATTGTTCAAACACCTAAATGGTTCAATCGCGCTTTTGGCTCCTGAATCCTTGACACATCTGCAAGATATCGATCCCGGAAGAATCGGGGAAAGCATCCTGGCCAAGAAACACATGCGCGACATACTGGATGAAAGGGAGAACAACGGACATTTCGGTTGGACACTGGGATTGTTGCCCACGGAAGAATTGGCAAGGAATGCCGGTATTTCCCCAGAGGAGTACACCGAACAAATCATCAAGGCTTGTTACCTGGACTATCCGGATCCAATAAAGCAGTGGGAGAATATCTTTCAAACAGCTTCCAAAATAAAGGATAAGCTCAATTCCTTGAGAATCCAGCACCTGCATCTTAAATCCAAAGACTGCGATCTAATTGTTAAACCGGGTCAGGACAGGCAATGGGTTGGTGTTTCAGGCCACAACATCCCCAGTTTTGAACTCTTTACATCTCCGGATTGGAGAGGTACTGAAGGTTCCTTTTTCATGGATCAGCCCTCCTATCGCAATGGGAATCTGGTGAAAAATCTCAAATTGGAATTCAAGAACGGAATAGTCACTCAAGTAGCAGCGGATCAGGGCGAGGAATTCGTTAAAAAACAAATCGAGATGGATAACAATGCCAACAAGATCGGGGAATTCTCACTCACTGACAAGAACTTCTCCAGGATCAACAAATTCATGGCCCACACCCTGTTTGACGAGAATTTTGGCGGAGACCACGGGAATTGCCACATAGCGCTGGGGGCTTCCTATTCCGAGACTTACGCCTATGGAGGGAACAACTTAAGCAGCGACAAGAAAGAATCCCTGGGATTCAATGATTCCGCGCTACACTGGGACCTGGTAAACACCCAGCCCAAAACCGTGGAAGCGAAACTGGAGTCCGGGGAAACTATCACAATTTACGAAAACGGCAGTTTTGTTATATAACTTGAAAAAGTTTTCTCGCCCCGCCCTGCCTTGGCAGGGCGGGGTCGAGATTGCCCATGCTTGGTTGTGATCGAGCAAGTCAGGAATCAAGTTGTTTGACTGGGACGCAATCCACCACTATTCAAAATCCACTGCAAAAGAACCGTCCTCATTCACATCCAAATTAACGGAACTGGGCACCTCACCGGTACTCATACTTTGAAGCAGCTTCTGAGAGATACTGGGCATAACCCTGCCGTGCAGTATATAATCTATATTCCTGGCACCGGTCTCCACCTCAGTACAGCGACTGGTTATTTGTTCCAGGACAGCTTGGGAATAATCGAATCTTATTTTGTTGTTCTGAAGGAGTGTACTTTCCAGCTTTTTCAGCTTGAGTTCCACAATATCCCGCATAGCATCCGAACTTAAGGCATAATAGGGAACAGTAGTCATTCTGGCTAAAAGTGCAGGTTTGAAATGCCGAGAAAGCAGGGGCCTGACAGCACTGATCACTGAATCCATGGGTACTGAATCCGCTTCTGCTGTCATCTCCTGAATAACATCTGTACCCAGATTGCTTGTCAAAATAATTATTGTATCTGCAAAACTTATCTCCTTACCCTCTCCGTCAGTCAAGACACCCTTGTCAAAGACCTGGTAGAAAAGATTCAAGACATCCGGATTGGCCTTCTCCACTTCATCCAGCAATACAACAGAGTAGGGATTTTGCCTGACAGCCTCGGTAAGCATTCCCCCCTCCCCGTAACCCACATACCCGGGAGGAGATCCGATTAACCTGCTGGTGGTATGTTTTTCCTGGAATTCGCTCATATTTATAGAGATCATACTGTGTTCACCACCAAACAACAAGTCCGCCAGGGCCAATCCAGTCTCTGTCTTTCCAACTCCGCTTGGACCCACCAGGAGAAAAACCCCCAGGGGTTGTTCCGGGCTCTTGATACCGGTCTTTGCCGCTTTGACAACTTCCCCCATTGCGGACAAGGCATGGTCCTGGCCTTTAATCCTCTCCTGCAGACCTTGTTCCAAATTCAAAACCATTTGGGCCTGATCCCTGTGTATCTTGCCCAAGGGTATCCCTGTCCAATCCGAGACCACCTTTCCAATCACATCCGGGTCCACTTCTATCTTTACCATGGGTTCGTCACGCTGCAAGCTTTCCAGTTCCTGCATTGCCTCTTGCAATCTGTTTTTTTGTTCCTGCAGCGCATTTTCTTCACCCCGTGACTTCAACTCCTGTAACTCTTCCCGGATTTGAAGTACATTACAGGCTTTCTCCCTCTCTTTTTGCCACTGTTCGTTACTTTGCTCCAACTGCCGGTTAAGCTCCAGCAAATCCTGTTCTATGTCCTCGTACCTTTCTCTGTCTATTTGCGAGCCATTGTCAAAATCCCGTACCAGGGCTTTTCTCTCCCTCTCCCGTGCCTGGATCGACCTCTCCATGTTATTAATGGAAGCGGGTTTGGAGGTAAGATTTATCTTTACCCTGGCACAACTGGTATCCAAAAGGTCAATAGCCTTGTCTGGCAAAAATCTTCCATTAATATAGCGGTCTGAGTATTCGGAAGCACTTGCTATTGCCTCATCTGTTACCACTACATTGTGGGAGGCTTCGTAATAGTCTTTCAGTCCCCTAAGTATGAGGGTTGCAGTGTCCACATCCGGCTCGCTCAGCTTCACCAGTTGAAAACGTCTAGCCAGGGCGGGGTCCTTCTCGAAATACTTCTTGTACTCACTCCAGGTGGTAGCGGCGCAAGTCTTAATCTCTCCCCTGGCCAGGGCTGGCTTCAGCAGATTGGCAGCATCAGAACTTCCGGCGGCAGATCCGCCTCCAATCAGGGTATGGGCTTCATCGATAAATAGGATTATGGGGTTCTCCGAACCCTTGATCTCGTCCAGCACTCCTTTCAACCTGTTTTCGAATTCTCCCTTCATCCCGGCACCAGCCTGCAATGCTCCCATATCGAGGCCCAGCAAAGTTACATTTTTGAGCATATCCGGCACATCATCCTGAACAATGCGCAAGGCGAGCCCTTCAATTACTGCAGTCTTGCCCACTCCTGGCTCACCCACCAGGATGGGATTATTCTTCCTCCTTCTGGCAAGTACGTCGATAATCTGATTGATTTCCTCCTCCCTTCCAAAAACCGGGTCAACGTCATCTTCGCTAGCCCTGGAGGTGAAATTCTGGCAATATTGACCCAAGTATCCGCCTTCAACAGAGGCTTGGGCTTGTTCACCCCCTTCAGCGGCCTTCCCGGTTAGTTCCTGTTCAATGGAATTCCATACTATATTCCAAAAATTCCGGAGTAATTCATCCTTGCCTATCTGCTTGATAATATCGATGTACTTGCCGGCTCCAAAAGAGGAAGGATTGTCCAAGACGGCAAGCAGAATTATCCCGGAGCGTATTATGCTCAAATTCATGTCTATAGAGGCAATCATCCATGCCTTCTGTAACAACTGCATCAACAAGGGTGAAAAGACTGGCTTACCGGGATTTCCTGCCTGAAAATCCTCCAAGGCCTCTGTAAGCCCACTGGATATCCTGGAAGGATCTATGTCAAAGTTGCGCAATATAAGCTGCACATCCCCATTTGGATCTTCCAGGGACTTTAGGAGGAAATGTTCTAGTGTGATTTCGTAATTTGTGCGGGAAACGCATAATCCTGCGGCATTGTGCAGAATATTGGTGCAGGCAGGATTCAATTTAGTGATCAGTGTTTTGATATCGTGATCCATTGTGGGGCCTCCTGGATAATAATAGTTGATCTGTTGGATTTGAACATATAAGATTACCGGCCATCAAGCAAGCGAGATGTTAGAAAGATAATTTTTTACTCTGCGGGTTCAAAAGGGATTGAAACAGGATGGATTATAAACTGGGCACCCCGGCATCTTCTAGAGTTCCTAGGTCCTTGTCTACATGGATGCCCGTGTAAATATTCGGTATAACTGATTCAGCAGTTTTGTTTCAACATGCCGCCTCTGGTATAACTTATACTAGGAACAACGTTAGAACGGCGCAGCAGATAGACTCAAAACAGGCAGAATCCGAAATTCTTGAACTTAAAACACCGACCACACGTGAGCAAACTTCAATCCTTGCTCCTGTGCCTTGGAAATATTGGATTTATCTCCCAGTACAACTATTTCGCCCTTGTCCCGGAGGTTCTGCAGCCAAGTCCCGAAATTTCTGAAATCGGATTTTGTGGTCTTCATTATCTCTTCTCTGAGTTCCTGGCGTTTTTCGTCAGTCTCTCCAACTATATACCTGAGCATGGAAGTCATACCCTGATCATCCGGGAGTTGATAGGAATCCATATCTCCAACCGCACCTACAATCGCCTTGTTTATCTCCTCGTCTTCCAAGTCCGAGTTTTCCAGGAAATCGGCAGTCTGATCATAATTTTCCAATGTGTTCAGCAGGTTCGGATCCCGGTAGGAGACAAAGCTCATTACTCCGGAATAGCGGTCCAGATTGCTGAAAGCCCCATAGGCACCGCCTTGTACCCGGAGTTTGTCCCAGAGCCAACTGGTTCTCAGGTAACGTGTTATAACCAGGCTGGAACCGTGGAATTCATAGCCCTGTTCGTACAGATTAAACCCTTTTCCCACATAATTGACCTGGGATGGTATCTGGATTGCTTCATGTCCGGGCATGCACTCGGTTTGCCACTTCTGCGGCTCCTTTTGTCTTGTGGGTACCTGTTGCAGAAAATTTTGCAGACGTGGCTGAAAATCCTTCCAATTCTCCCGGTCCAAGGTCACATTGACCAGCATTCCAGGGTTGCTGAGCAATATATTCCGCATGTTCTCTAGATCGCTCAGTATCCCCTGCCAGTTATTATCCACCTCACTTGCCAGGTAGCGCAAAAACAAGAGTTGGCTCAAACCGTGCATCTGTTCGTTAATGCAACTGATAAGATTATATTTGGCCTTTAACCTGCTGTTTACTATCCTGTGGCCTATAGGGACAATCCTGTGTTCCTGCCTGGACTTCTCTTCCAGGAGCAATTGCTTGAACCTCTCCTTGTCGTCGAACTGAACATCTGACAAAATTTCCTGCAGGATATCCAGCAAATCCTGCATCCGTGCACTCAGGGCTTTCCCCCTCAAAAACATCCAACTGCAGGGTTCTGAGTGGTACTTGTGATTGGCATTAAATGTCTCTGTATGAATACCCCCGGTTTTGGCCTGAATCTTCTTGGAGAGGCTCACGAAGTCCTCCTTGTCGGTCCCCATCTCCAAAAGGGCCCTGCCGAACATGGGCAAGTACCCCAGGTACTTCTGTGGTAACATTTTGAGATCAAATCCCAGATCCAGATAGAGTATATTATTGGTATCCAAGTGGTGATACAATATATTTTCACTTTCCCCTTCCGTCACTTCCAAGGGGATCTGTTTGACCTTTTCCGGCAAATCCTCGATTTTCAGGCGGGGTACCTTTGCCACTTCCTCTGGATCGTCGGGCTCCTGCTGTTTTCTCTTTAATTCCCGGGTCCTTTCTATCAGGGCCTGTTTATCCGAATCCTCGAATCCCTCAGTTTTTTCGCGGACAATGGATCTTTCCGCCTCTTCGAGCTTGTCACCCAGCTCTGGGTCCGGTTTCAAATCCACCCTTGTCCAGTGCTTGTTTTCCAGAAAGTTGGTATTTATTAAATGTTCAAATACCGGCTCTCCGGAATCCAGCCTTTGCTTCAAATCACTCAATGGTTCCTCGTAGGCGAGCATCAAGGTGGGATCATTATCGTACAGCCAAGTACTGAGGGAACTGAGCATTACCAAGAGGCCCCTGGGCAAGCTACCGGTATTGTTCTCCCTTAACTCAAATTCCACTGTATTCATGGAAGCCTCGATAAGCCCCTTGTCAATTCCTTCTTCCGCAAGATCCTTGAGGGTATCGAAAATCACCTCTTCCACCCTGGGCAGGTCGTCTTCAGACACACCCTTCAGGCCGGTGGAAAAGAACATCTGTCTAAGTTCCCTTTCCAGGCCTACTCCAGCAAGATCCTCTCCCAGGCCGGAATCGATCAGGGCCTTTCTCAAAGGGGAGCCCGGCATACCGATCAAGATATACTCCAAAACCTGTAATTCCAGATTGTTTTCCACGTTGGTGGTAACATCCAGGAGCCAGTTAACAGTGCACATGTTCTTGGACTCGGACTGTTCATCCGCAATATAATAGTGTTCCAGGTGCCTGGGTTTGGTTAATCTGGGTTGCAGACCTATCCTGGAGTCCACTTCCGTCTTGTCAAAATCCTTTAAATATTCGTGCAATTTCCTTAATCTTTCCCCGGGATCGTCGTCTCCGTATATAAAAAACCTGGCATTGGAGGGATGATAGTAGTTGCGGTGAAATTCCAGGAATTCCTCGTAAGTCAAATACGGTATGCTGGTAGGATTGCCGCCTGAGTCCAAGCTATAGGCAGTTGAAGGGAAAAGCGACTGCTGGGAGTACTCGGACAAAAGCCCGTCCGGAGAGGAATAGGCCCCTTTCATTTCATTGTAAACAACCCCGGTGATATCTGGGTGGGAATTTTCATCCGTGAGTTCGAGGTGCCAGCCTTCCTGTTCAAACACATCCCTGGTAATCAAGGGATAAAATACCGCATCCAGGTATACATCCATCAAGTTGTACAGATCCTGCACGTTTTGACTGGCCACAGGATAGCAAGTCTTGTCCGGAAAGGTCATTGCATTCAGAAAGGTTTGCAGGGAACCTTTCAACAGTTCCACAAACGGCTCCTTCAAAGGATACTTCTGGGAACCGTTCAAAACCGAATGTTCCAGGATGTGTGCGATACCGCTGGAATCTTTGGGAGGAGTACGAAATGTAATCCCGAACACTTTATTTTCATCGTTGTTTTCAATAGATAATACTTCAGCACCGTTTTTGCTATACCTATATAGATTAGCTACGCCCTGTAACTCATTTATCTGTTTTGACCACAATAACTCGAAACCAAATTCTTCGCTCATCAAGATCCTCCATTTATATTAATATGAAAAAGTTTTCTCACCCCGCCCTGCCAAGGCAGGGACGGGGTCGAGATTGCCCATGCTTCGTTGTGCCCGCTAGGGCATGGGAGTTAACGTATCTATTTTTCTGGACTCAATCCAAAACTACTTTTCCCTCGAGGGTACTACCTTGAACTACCTTTTTCTGATTATCGGAATTGTTTATTACCTCCACCTGCCCTCTGCAAACCAGTTGGTCCTCGAACAAAACATCGCCTTTCACCTTCAAGGATGCGCATTCTATCAGGGAAGGAGGACCCCAGGGAAATCTATCCTCAAACTGATCCACCTTTTTGTAAAAGGTTTCATCCAAGTCTATTTCTATTGGGCCCAGTTCCCTTTTCGGATTGGGGATTAGTTCAAAATACTTGTTCAATATATAACAGTCCGAACGTACCGCCAAAAGATCATTGCTCTTTTTAACCGGAATAAATCTGTTCCGTCCCACCTTTAAGGCACTGCTTCTTTCAAACACGGAAACAGCCGATCCCATTGCAGTTTCCAGTTGATAAATCCTTGGCGAATTCTCATCCCGGGGATTTAAATTCTTGGGATTAACAATAAGCGGTAGTTCAGGTAATCCCTCTCTTTGAATATAATCATACAAGATCTGGAGATCCAGCCACAAATTATTGGTATTAAAGAAACGATGCCTATTAACATCCTGGAAGAAATCCATGTCATCCTCAGGGCACTGGGCACTTTCCCTTAACACCAATTGTCCGTTGGGGTATTTGGCCAGATGCCCCCCTTTCTTGTCCGTGCTAGTTCGATTCGCCACTTCCATCAACATTGAAAAACGATTTCTGGCAAAGTAACCCAATATCCCGGGATTGATACTAGCACCCAAATTATCGGCATTGGAAACAAAGGCATATCTTTTGCCTTGATCCAACAAATATTCCAACATCCCGGAAGTCCAGAGCGATGCAAACATATCCCCGTGTCCGGGGGGATTCCATTCCAACTGCCGATCTTTCGGATATTCGGCCGGCTCTAGCGTATTGGCCAAGACCTTGGGATAAACATGCTGATTGAAAACCAAAGGACAATTATCCTGGTAACAGGTTTGATCCAAGTATTCACGTATATCCTTGTCAGTATTGGGGCTGTTCATCAAAATCAAAAAACATTCCCCGTGCTCGCTCCTTCCCTTCAAGTGGGCCTGTTCCAAAATGATGTCCAGAAAAGTATAACCTTCTCGGACAGACAAAAGGGACTTGGCATAGGGCATGCCCATGCTGGTGCCCAACCCGCCGTTCAGTTTCAACATCACCGCCCTGTCCAGAATGGAACGACCAAAATCTTCGTCTTCCTTGGTCAATTCATTGTGATCCAAGATATCCGAATCTTCAAGGGGTTGAATGTCGTGTTCCCGAATAAAATGCTCTTGTGAAACCTCAAAGGACAATTTATTTAAATACTTATTGAATAACTTTATCACCTCTTCCGGAATCCCTTCTTTACGCATCTTTTCTTCAAAAGCAAAACGATCTGCAGCTTGATCCAGTTCATCATCGTACTCATTCATGATTTCATTCCCTTATAATTTGCCGGCTTGACCTATTAAACATCCTGATTCCACAATCCAATCACAAACTCTAATAACCCTCGATCTAAAAGATTGCATCCTTTACCAGGACAAAATACCCATTTGCTCTTTAAAACACCTTATGCTGCCTGACTTGCTTTTATAAGCAATTTTTCGTCCTGAAAGAAAACCAAAAGCTTTTAGTTGTCAAGTGATCTTGTACAAGTACCCAATTTTGTTTTGCAATCCACAACCTAGCAAAATAATATACGGTTCTTCAAGTAGGAAAACAATATATGCCAAGGCAAATTTATTTTAATAGCAAATACAAATTAAATCAAATTGTTAAATATATAACCGATTTTTTACGCGCCGCGGTAGATACCTTTTTCTTCTTGTTCCTTCGGACAAGATTTTCAGCACTGCAGAACCTTCCCGCCCTCATACGAAGGCGGGAGGCTTTGGCTATAAGCAGGTACCCCCCCCACGCAGTTTTGAAATAAATTGAAAACATATTTAAGGATATTAGTTTATCTGGAATGGATTATTCCACATTGCGCAGTTCCTCGATCAAATTCTTCAATTCGGATGCCATCTGGGCCAACTCTTCAATGGCTTTAGCTGATTGTTCCATAGATTCCGCAGTTTCCGAAGCAATTCTGTTAACTTCCTCCGTGGACTGATTAATCTGTTCACTGGCAGAAGACTGCTGTTCGGAAGCAGTAGCTATCTGGCTGACCTGTCCTGAACTCGTGGTAACCTTGTCCACGATTTCCTCTAAAGAATTCCCGGCCTGCCTAGCCAGTGAGGTGCTACTTTCAACAGCTTCTTCAACAGTTTTCATTTCCTCAATATTGGCCTTGGAGCTATTTTGTATGTTAGTAACCGAACTCTCCACATCCTTGGTAGCGGACATAGTCTTTTCCGCAAGCTTCCTTACCTCGTCCGCAACAACTGCGAATCCCCGGCCGGCCTCGCCTGCCCTGGCCGCTTCAATAGCTGCGTTAAGAGCCAATAGATTGACCTGGTCAGCAATGTCATTAATAACATTTATAACCTGACCTATTTCCTCAGCCTTTAGAGACCAAAACATTGTAAACAGAAGTCGAATCCTGTAAATATCTACTGTTTAATAGAAAAATTTTTTCATATATGTGTGGGTTCCAACTTCCCTTTTCAATTTTTTGTTTTCGTCTCAAAATTCATATTCCTTGGCCCCGCGGCCTTATGTTGCAGTTTATTCAAAAATTCATCCACGTAGCGAGAAATAGGGTAAAACTGCTCCAATATATATGCAGACAAATCTTGCAGAAAATATTTTGTTAGTATATTCTCCTTTTCCTTAGGGGGAGGTTCTTTTTTAACGGATTGACTTGTCTCGGCAGAAGTGGATCGAGATCTAATCCCGGTTGGTTGAGTTGAGACTATAGAAGCATTACTTGAGGAATCTACCTCTGGAAGGCTGAGAACCGAACTCCTTTGAAGTATTTGAACACTATATCTATTTCGGGAAGAAGTCTCTTTCTGTTCCCGAGTTTTTTGGGGATAAATATACAGGAAAACACCTGCTAAAATCCAGGCAAACAATACGAAATTAAATTTTTTAAAGTATCTCATAACCACATTATCAACATCTTGCAGGAAATTGTCTCCAATACAAGTTTTACTTACAACTGCTTAAATCACCTCAAAAAGTAACTAATTTTTTTAATAACATACTAGCACTAATACAGCAACATCTTATTAAGTCAAAAAGACAAAAAAATGCAAATAAACTATTCTCAAGGACCATTCAGGCCCAAAAAAGAGATAATACTTGCCTCGGCTTCACCCAGAAGACAAAGGCTTCTGGCTGATCTGGGACTTAATTTCCGGGTAATCCCCAGCAAAAGCCATGAACCCGCTCCGTTCCAGAATGAACAAGCCAGGGAATATGCCGAAAGACTTGCAAAATACAAGAGCACTTCCATAACCCATAAAAATACAGACGGTATTATAATTGGTGCAGATACTTTAATTTCCTTTGGAAATCTTATACTGGGTAAACCGCGAGACAGGGAAGAAGCGCTTGAAATCTTGAAACAACTTGCAGGCAATACTCATCAAGTATTTACCGGATGTTTTGTTCTGGATCTGGGTGAACAGGAGTGTAAGCACTTTTCCATAAAAACGGATGTTAAGATGGGGGAATACCCGGATTCCACTCTTTTGGCATACATAGATACACAAGAGCCCTATGACAAAGCTGGCGGATATGCCCTGCAGGGAATGGGATCTTTTTTGGTGGAAAGCATTAGTGGTTCCTATTCCAATGTTATAGGGCTTCCTCTCAAAGAGATCCTGGATTCGCTTTTCCATTTGAATGCGATCTATTCCCCTGTTTAACATAAAAAAGTTTTAGAGTGTTTTAAGTAAGAAAAAGAATTAATAGGCTATTTATTCTACAAGTTGAGCACCTTTTCTCGCAACGAAAGTGTTCGTTGACGAGATTGCCCATGTTTCGTTGTGCCCGGCAGGGCATGGGAGTTAACATGGGGATTCCAGTTTAAAAGGATGCTAAAGTGATTAAAAATTACAACAAGGACTGTCTCAAAAAAACTGCCCCCAAGGCCGTGGGGATCTATTTTTCCACGCTGGGACCGATTGGACATATTCCATATTTTCCCGGTACATGGGGATCACTAGCTGCTACAATACTTGCACCGTTTGCCTTTTTGCCCTTGTCCCTTTTTGCAAGAATCCTTTTACTCTTGCTAATATTTTTTACAGGAGCCATTGCTTCCAAATTTTCTGAAAAACACTTCAAAAAAAAGGACCCCTCCGCAGTAGTCATAGATGAACTGGGCGGACAGTTCTTGACCTTTATCTTTCTTTTTCAGGTGAATATTTCTTTATTGTTCACAGGCTTTCTGGTTTTCAGGGTCTTTGACATCCTGAAACCCTGGCCAATCAAAAATTCGGAACAATGGCTCCAGAATGGATTCGGCATAATGCTGGACGACTATATAGCAGGAGCCATGAGTGCCCTGCTGCTGGGCATTATTATCCGTGTTTTTTAACTGCTTTCAAATTGAGACCTATCTGCAAAACCGGATTATTCCAGCGTGGTTTTCATACCTTTATTAACCTCTTGGAGCAGTTGTTTGGCCCTGGACAATTTTTCCTTTTGATCCCCATCCAAATTTTGGCTCATATAACCTGCCTTTTGTTCCATTTCATTCAACATGTTCATATATACTAACTTTCTTGTCTGCCTGGGCAATTGTTCCAAACCGGTCAATCTGGATTCGATATCTGAAACTGTGGAATCCAGTCTATTGACCTCGTTAGTTACAGAGGACAACTCACTTAAATTCTGATTCAGACCCGCCATGTTGGACTGCAAACTGAGTTAAAGGGTTACCGCAATTACCAAGGTCAACATGGATACGATCAACGCAGCTTTGCCCATGTCCTATTTTAGATTGTCAACAATATCCCGGGCAAAAATGATCAAGACCTGAGAATTTCAGATTTGACAATTCGAAAAATTCACTACAGATTTACCGGGTTCTGATTATAATATTTATCAATAAAATCATCCGGACTGCAATCTATAAAATCCCTTGACACATTTTATAATTTCATATTAATAACATAACACGTTTTGCCTAAAAATAATACATTGTTGGGGGTTATTATGAATCTATCAAAAAAGGCATCCTTGTTGTATTTATTTTAGATGCCTCTAGATATAAACTCCACAAAAGCATTCAAAAAAACAAGTAAAGCAGTTAAAATTACTTAATTACCTTTAACCAAATAAAACTAACAACTGGAATCCATGCATATATCGGAAGGAATAATATCTTCTCCATACATCCTATTGGGAGGAACTGCAATAAGCATAGTCGGCATTGCTGTTGGCCTTAGAAAGATGGATTTCGACGAAGTCCCCAAAGTTGCCATACTTACTTCCGCCTTCTTTATCTGCTCCCTGATACACGTCCCCATAGGACCGGCAAGTGCTCATCTCGTACTAAACGGCCTTCTGGGCTTATTGTTGGGATGGGCCTGTTTTCCTGCCATCCTGGTGGCATTACTAATGCAAGCCCTGTTTTTCCAATACGGGGGCATAACCGTTTTGGGCATCAACACCTTGAACATGGCATTGCCTGCGGTTATAGCTTCCTACATCGGGAAGTACCTAATAGGAAGATCCAGGTATTACAACGCAGCCGGCGCTTTTATTGCCGGAGCCGGGGCTGTACTAGGGGCAGGGGTAATGCTTGCTTTGTTTTTGGTACTCTCTGGCCAGGAATTTGTACCGGTAGCCAAGATGATACTCCTGGCCCATCTCCCGGTAATGATAATCGAGGGGATAATTTGCGCGATAATTCTAAACTTTATCCTTAAAGTTCGACCGGAAATGCTCTAGACAGTCTGGCATGTAAGCATTCACGTGTTAATGGCACCGGTTCCGTATTCAAGAAAAAGAAAGAGTTTTAAACTAGTGCTTTGTCACACATAATTTGTCGCTTTTACACTAATGTCATTCCGGCGAAGGCCGGAATCTAGAAAAACAGAAAAAAGACTGGATCCCGGAT
>Ga0207414_1000049_pt1 | contig 54914 bp, 43 predicted proteins | sample PonA231FremontCA_2_FD_187269 | JGI IMG/M metagenome (GOLD analysis project Ga0207414, IMG submission 187269) | Marine sediment microbial community from Fremont, CA, USA - Pond A23 Sediment 1 (SPAdes) | ecosystem: Environmental > Aquatic > Marine > Unclassified | place: USA: Fremont, California...
CCGCCCGGGCCGTAGCCGCGGGCGAGGACCCGACGGTGGCGGCGGTGGCGGCCCGACAGGCTGCCCACCGGTATGACCTCTCCGTGCTGGCGGATGGGCTCCAGGACGATGCGCAGAACTTTACCCGATTCCTCGTCCTCGCACCAGATGGCGTAGACGACGTACCATCGGTCGGGAACGGTCCGCCAAAAACGTCACTCGCCTTCGTTCTGCAGGAGAACGTGCCGGGGGCTCTCTTCAAAAGCCTCGCCGTCTTCGCGCTTCGAGAACTGGACCTGGAAAAGATCGAGAGTCGGCCTCTGGTGGGTCATCCGGGCCGCTATCGCTTCTACCTTGACGTACGTGGGGCCGCGGGGGAGGAGCCGGTGGCGCGGGCGCTGGAGCATCTCCGAGAGATTACGAGGGAGCTACAAGTGTTGGGGACATATCCCCATGGGGCCACCTATCCGAAAGGGTAGCCCCTTGGCTCGCTCAAGGGTCTGTCTCAGTCTACGTCTCCGGCCCGTGAGGGACCGCATGTCTTTGCCGCCGCTGGCAGTGGGTTGCCCTTTCCGGTGTGGTCTTCGTAGGTTCAGAAGACCCCCCTGCCTCTTTCCAGTCATCCGGCCGTTCCGTCTGTGCTGCCGTACTTTCTCCGGGAAGGATTCGCCAATCTTCGACGGGCCACCTTTTCCGCCGTTGCGTCCACGAGTGCCATTGCTGTGGCCTTGGTCCTCGTCGGGGTGTTCGGCATCGTAGGCTACGAGGCCTCTGTGGTGTCGGACATGCTGCGGGAGCAGGCCAGCCAGATGGAGGTCTTCATCAAGCAGGATGCCAGCGCCGAGGTGGAGGAGGCCCTCCACGCCCGGGTCCGGACGCTTCCCGGCGTCGCCCGCACTGAGTTTGTGTCCCACGAGGAGGCGGCCGAGATTTTTCGGCGTGAGTTTGGGGAGGGTGCGTCGGCGTTCGAAGATCCGACCTTTCTCCCAGCGTCGATCAAGATCAAGATGGACCCGGAGCACGCCCATCCCGACAGCATGGCCCGTGCGGCCGACGTGATTGAGGAGTGGCGAGGGGCGGAGGACGTGGTGCTCAACCAGGATTTGCTCGTCCGCGTCGCTCAAAACCGCCAACTCATCAACGCCGTAGGAATAGCGCTGGGCGGTATCGTGGTTCTCGCGGCCATTTTTCTCGTGGCGAACACCATCCGGCTTACCATCTACGCCCGGCGCCTGCTCATTCGCACCATGAAGCTCGTAGGAGCGACGGATCGGTTCGTCCGCCGTCCGTTCCTTGTGGAGGGCATCGTGCAGGGGTTCTTGGGTGGGGCAATTGCGGGGGGGGTGGTGTGGGGACTTTACCGGGTCTTTCTTCAGCAGATTGACCACGCTCCCCTGTCCACGCAGGCCGAACTCGTGCTCGTAGGGGGGCTCCTGGCTGGGGGAGTGTTATTGGGGTGGAGCGGGTCCTACTTTGCCGCCCGGCGGTTTATCCAAAATATTGAGCTTCACTGATCGACCGGCGACTCACACTTCTTTTCGTCATCTCATAACCGCACGCCATGCACCTCTCTCGGTGGTTTTTTGTCTTGATCCTCGCCCTCAGTTTCGCCCTGCTTCCTGGCTGTCAGCGTTCGGGGGAGGACGATATCGCCCGGACGGACGACGGGGTGATGCGACTCGGCCGAGTGGAAGTGGTCGATACGGTGGCTCGGGCCGTTGCGCCGAGCAACCGCCCCCTTGTGTTGGAGGGCTTGCGCGGATCCGTTCACGTGACCGGGGCCAACCAGACTACGGCCGACCTCTCCTTCGTGCGCCGTGGCCGCGGGGACTCCCAAGAGGCGGGGCAGTCGGTGCTGGAGGGGATCGCGATTACGGAAAGTGGAACGGAGTCGGAGTACACCTACACCTTGGAGGCCGACGAGGAAAACTACGCGGCCGTCGACATTCGGGGCCGAGTGCCGGGCCAGACCACGCTCCGCGTCGACCGACTCAGCGGCCCAGTTCGCATTGACAGCGTGGGTGGCGCGCTCACGATTGAGCACGATCACGGCGACGTGACGGTGCGGGGGGCTGCGGCGCCGGTCGAGGTCATGATTAAAAATGGGGACATACACGTCGATTTCCGCACCCTTCCGGCCGAGGGAGACATGCTGCTGGAGACCTCGAACGGAGATCTCCACCTGGGCGTCCCGGCTGGAGCGGTGGCCCAAATCGACGCCCAAACGAACGTGGGGACCATTCGCACGCAGGGCCTTTCGTTTAGTGCCGAGCGGTTTGCGCCCATTAATGCTGGCGCGCGCTATAACGCACAGCTGGGCGAGGGCGGGCCGACCCTGGAGCTGCGAACCCAGAACGGGTCCATTACGCTTCGCGCCGTGGCGCCGGCGTCCGCCGACACCACGACGGTGTCCGAATCGGCAACGGTCCCCTCGGGGGATACAGTTATGGCCCCGCGTCCCGACACAGTCCCCGCGGCGGACACGGTAGAAGGCGATACCACCGAGCCGGACGCGCCGGTGCCCGACACGACCGCGGCCGATACGATTTCTTAGCGAACCCTGGGACCGCTTTACGGCGCTGGGACCTCCGGCGCATCGATCGTTTCTAGCGAGGTGTCGTACTCGGCATTGATGGCCTCGATGAAGAGGTTTGTGACGACCTGATGGGTGGCCGAACTCGGGTGCACACCGTCCTCGCTGAAGAACGGTCCGAATGTCGGCTGCTCAGGGTTGAGGTTCGGGAATTTCGGTACCAGATCGTCCGAGAGGTCGTTGGGGGTGTCGGTACCGGCCTCGTAGATGGCCCCCAGGGTGGTGTTCACGTCGACGTACGCCCAGCCCCGATCGTCGGCCTCGGACTCCAGGAAGGTGTTGTACGCCTGAAGTCTCCCCACGAGCTGCTGCGTCTCAGACGCAACGAGTACCGAAAGCGGCCCCACGTCCCCAATGCCAGCCGCCTCGAGAGTGCCTTGGCCGTAGATGTCGGCGAGGGTGCGGTTGTCCGTGCAGTCCAACTCCACGTCTTGGCCGGTGAGGGCCAGTGTGAACAGGCCCTCGAATCCATAGCGGAAAGGAATCCGGGACTGGGTGGACGAAGGGGCCGACGCACAGCTTGACGCCACGCTGTAACTGCCCCAGTTTGTGTTCGGATCTCCGTCGTTGGCGGCCTGCTGCTGCCCAATTTGGTTGATTTGCGACTCAGCGGCGGCGTAGGCTTGGCCCGGCGAGAGGTTCGGAATGAGTGTGACGTTCGCCACACTGGCGAGTGCGCCCCCTTCCACGCCGGCAGCCTCTAAGCTGTCGAGGACGCGGGTGTAGCGGGACGAGAAGGTGGAAGGGTCCGTGGAGAGGCTTGGGTCGCCGGTAAGGGCCGCGTCCAGCACGTCGTTGTTGCCCAGCCAGACCGTGGCGAAGGTCGGGCGGAGTTCAGTGGCGGCTTCCACCTGGGTGCGTCCGCCGAGAATGAAGGTCGTGAGTGCATTTGGGTTGGCTCCTGCTTCCGCACTGTTAGTGAGGGCGTCTTGGACCCAAGCGTCAGGCACGGCTACGTTGTTGAGGCGCGTCGGTGTGGGAGACGAGCGAAGAGCACACTCCACCGGAGCGGCCCGGACTGGTGGGAAAATGTTTGTGAGGGGAGGTGGACAGCCGGGCTCCCGCAGGGCCGGAATATTGAAGGGCGTTTCCATCTGGGTGGCCAGGCGGACGGCGTAGGACTGTTCCTGAAGCATCTGGTTGATTCCGCCGGACTGAAAGCCCGCGGTAATGCTATTGCCGAGAGCCACGTAGCGTGCAAAGCGGGCATCGGTGGCCTCAGAGGCGAGCAGGGACTCGTCCGAGCATCCAACAAGTAGAGGGAGGATCCCGAGCAAAAGCACCGTGCCCCAGTGCACGGGGCGTAGTGGGCGGAGTAGAGAGAAAGACATAGCGACTTTATAGACGGACAGTGACAGTAGTCCCAACGAGGTGGGCGTCGAAGCTGTAGAGGCCGCTGTTGAGCGTCTCGGCCGATGGATTTTCTTCTCCTGGACGTGCCCCTCGAACGCGGCCCCGGCGGTCATTCTGACCGAGGTACTGGTACGCGGCGTTTAGCGTAACAGCATCGGTTGCATCCCAGGAAAGCCCGGCCGTGAAGTGATTCCGATCGGATTCCGGAAGGAGGGGCGTCACGGTACGGTCCGGGGCAGCAGCTTGGTTGTAGAGGTAGCCGGCCCGGACCGTAAGGGTCGACGTGATCTGGTACGCACCTCCGAGGCGCACCGCGCTCGTGTTCTCGTATCCTTCCCTCCGTGTCTGGTCCAGCTCCTCACGCTCAAAGTCGAGCGGAATGGTATCGAAGCTCGACCAGCCCGTCCACTGGTAGTCGGCCTGGAGCTGGAGGCGGTCGGTTGCCTGGACCGATACGCCCGCGACGACCTGGGCCGGCATGGTGAGTTCCGTTTCAATGGATTGGGCCACGAGTGGCCCGTTCACGAAGGAGGGCTCGAGCACAAGGTCGAGAGGTGTGGGTTGGCCAGTGAGGGGATTGTCCGCGGGCAACTGGAGACCCGTGGATACCTGCTCGAATGTGGCGTCGCCTTCATAGTCGAATTTCACGGGCGACATGAACCGGGCACCGAGGTCGATCCGCTCAGTGGCCTCCACCTGCAGGCCGATGTGGCCACCGAATCCGATGGCGCCACTGGCGTCAAGGCGTGCATCTGCGAAGGCCGTGTGGAACGGAATGCCAAGATTTCCGAACGTCGTCCCGTCGGGCACGTCGTCGGAGGGCACCGCCTGTGCCGACACGTCGAGTCGCTGGTTTAGCGTCACGCTGCTGATCCCCAAAATGGGTCCCCCCCCAACCCGAATTCGGTCTGTAATCTGATACGCCACCGTGGGCTGAATGTAAATCGACTGGAGGGCGTTGTCGTAGCCCTCGAACGCCCCGTCCCAATTAGTGGGCCACTGTGTCTCGAGGCCGTACGGCACGTAGGTACCGAGTCCGACCGCGACGTCGTGCGATACCCGCCAGACCCCGTAGAGGTGGGGGACGAGAATGGGGTCGTTTTGCAGATCCGTTTCGGTGCGGGCATAATCGCCTGTGAAGCTGCCCTGCGCAGCGATCATGGTTGCGCCGCCGCTCAGGGTAATCCCCTCAGTTTGTAGGAGGCCGGCGGGGTTGAAGAGCATCGCTGATCCATCCTCGCACGGTTGGGCAACAGCGGCGCCCGCCTGGGCCATCGTGCAAGTGCCCTGCTCGTAAACGCTGAAGCCTTGAGCCTGGGCGCTATTCCGAGCTGCGAGCCAGCCCGCCGCGGTGATGAGCAGTGCGGCAAGGAGGGAAAGAGTAGGGAACCGAGAGCGGAGCATGAGAGAACAGCACTAGCGAGACGGATGTGGCGGGAAGGGGCCCGGGCGGGAGGTATCCCGAAAAATGTATGAATGAGCATAGGAACCAAGTCCATCAATTGCAACGGAGCGACCCTGCAGAACCCTGCTAGATGGGAGCACCCGTTGCGCCCGAGGCTGCCAGGGGCACGGTATGAAAAAGCGCTTTCGAGAAGAACCTTTGCCCCCCTCCGATGTTGGGAGGAAACGTATTTTGGATTGGCTAAACTACGCAGAATTCTCTGCGTCGTCTATTCCCTTGGAGGCACTGGCCGAACGGCCCTCTCCGGAGCCTCGTGTCCTCTTTCCAATGAAACGCTTTTCGACCATCATGCGCACGTTCTTTTCACTTCTCATCGGATTTGCCCTCGCTATCAGTCTTGCTGGATGTGACAGCAACGGGGGTGGGGAAGCACCCACCGCTCAGGTCCGCTTTATGCATGCCTCCGCCGATGCGGGGCCTGTTGATGTTCTTGTAGATGGGGAGACAGTAGCAAGCGGAGTGTCCTTCAGCGGTCTGAATAATGGAATTTCTGCGAATCCGACGGTTTCGTCGTACCTAGAGGTCCCGGTGGCGAGCGGGACCAGTATTGGGGTTCAGGACGCGGGCGGCAACACCGTCTTCACGACGAGCGCTGGGGACATTAACCTCCAAGAGAACGCGCAGTACACGGTGATTGTGGCCGGAGCTGTGGCGGCAGGGGAAAACACGCCCCAACCCATTGTTCTCCGCGATCGGTTCGAGACCGAACTGGCAGACGATGAAGTGGGGCTTCGGCTCGTCCATGGAGCGGCCGGGGCCGGTCCCGTTGATGTTTACCTGACGCCTCCGGACACAGACCTGCAGAACGTGGAGCCGATCGCCTCTAACTTTGAGTTCACCCAAGACTTCCCCGGGGGCTTTGCGGGTCAGTTTGCCCCACAGGCAGTGAGCCAGGACGGGAGCGATCTTTCCGTAACCCCGGCTGGAGCGAAGACACCGGTCCTCTTGGAGCTTCGTGTGGGCGGAGACCAAGGACTGACGGTGTCCCCCGGTCAGTTCATTACCGGGGTAGCGATTGATGGCCCCGATGGCGGAGCAGGGGCGCTCGTTCAGGTAGACGTTCCGGGGCAGGCGGCGCAGTAACGTCTTGCCGATCTTTCGAGAGAAGGCCCGTGATGGTCCGTTCGAGACAGGGCAGGCCGTTTCGCTATATCGAGGTCAGGGGTGATCTCGCCAGTACACTGTTACGGGAGTGCCGGGTGACAGGAGGACGTGGGCCGGAGGCCGGTCTTCTATGAGGCTTCCCAGCGCGCCATAGACCGCTGACCCGTCGATGGTCACGTGGTGTTCCCGAACCCGGTAGATGGGTGCTGCGGGGCGCTCGATGCGCGTTCGTAGGAGGGTGCCTCGTCCGGTGGTTCCGAATCGCCAGTCGGGGTGCAGAAGAGTATGGGCGAGAGTCCCCGGGACGGGGGTAACCGGTGGCTTGTTGCCCTGCACGCGGAGCCGCTGCTCACGTCCCTTCCAGTCGAACCGGTAGGTCACCTCTACGTGGTCGGGCTGTTCGCGACGCACCGGCTGCATCGACGCCACATGCACTGCCTCGCCGTAGAGCAGACGAGCGCCCCACGCCACGAGACGCCGCGGCACGTGTGCCTGCGCGGTCCACGTGCCGCCGGCATGCCCCGACGTCCCAGCCGGGCGGGCGTGAACGCGAAGCTCCACTGCGGGGACCCGTCGGAAGCCCGGCCCCGCCAGCCCCAGCACCCGTACCCTTGCCAGTTCCACCCCCACGAGTGTCACGTACGCCGTCTCGTCATGCTTCAAGGGCACAAGCCCGTTCGGCAGGAGGGGGGCCACTTGGTTTGGGGAGACGGCGTAGGCCACAACCACGCGGTTGCGGGCCACTGCTCGTAGAATACGAGGAGACGAAGAGAGCATGAGCAGATGCGCGGCTCAACGAAACGCGGGCGCGGGGGACCTTCGATCTTAGCACCGATCAATGAAAACGGGCGCGCCCCGCGAGGAGCGCGCCCGAAGCGTTCATCGTGACGACGGAAGAGTCGTATCGGTACTAGTCAGTATGGGGCTGAAGGTCTTGTCGGCTGTGACGCTGGCGAAGTTTCCGGAGGGCCTTCTCCTTGATTTGGCGGACCCGCTCCCGCGTGAGGTCGAACCGCTTGCCAATTTCCTCAAGCGTCAGCGGATGCTCGCGTCCGATGCCGAAGTAGAGACGCGTGATCTCGGCTTCTCGGTCGTGTAGGGCGCTGAGGGCGCGTTCGATGTCGATCTTGACCGACTCCGAGAGCATTTCCTCGTCCGGCGAGTCGCTTTCCTCATCCGGCAGCACGTCGAGGAGGCTGTTGTCGTCCTCCTCGTTGAAGGGCGCGTCCATCGACAGGTGGCGACTGGTGTGCTTCATCGCCTCGCGCACCTTCTTAACGTCGATCTCAAGCTCCTCGGCCAGCTCCTCAATGTTGGGCTTGCGGTCGAGATCCTGCTGAAGGCGGGCGCTGGCCTTGCGGATCTTCGAGATGGTGCCGATGCGGTTCAGGGGAAGGCGCACGACGCGGCTCTGCTCGGCGAGGGCCTGCAGGATGGCCTGTCGGATCCACCACACGGCGTACGAGATGAATTTAAATCCGCGCGTCTCGTCGAACCGCTTGGCCGCCTTGATAAGCCCGTAGTTCCCTTCGTTGATCAGGTCGGCAAGCGACAGGCCCTGACCCTGGTACTTCTTCGCTACGGAGACGACGAAGCGCAGGTTGGCCCGGCACAGCTGATGCAAGGCCTCCTCGTCCCCGTCCTTGATGCGACGGGCTAGCTCGACCTCTTCCTCCGGCTCCAGAAGATCAATCTTCCCGATTTCCTGGAGGTACTGGTCCAGCATCCGTTGTTCGCGAGAAACTTGCATATGGTCCTGTCGGGTTGTAGGTGATGAGCGATGACGAGAGTGAAGGCAGCAGGAGGACCCCGACAGCCGCCGGGGCACCAAGACGAAATGCTCAAGCCAGGGGGACGGAGGACTCAGACACCCCTGAGATCAAGCCTACGAAGCATCTGATTTGCGCTCCGCGGAGTCATCACGAGCGACAATAGGCCTTGTTCCAGATGGGAATGGGGAATTGGCGACAGTTCGTGCGGGTTAGCCGGAAGGCTCGTCGATGGCGGCGAGCACCCCATCGGCCACGTCCCGAGTTGCACTCATGCGCGGCACCTTGGTCTGCCCGCTAATCTCGTCGTTCGTGGCCCGTAACCAGTTGTAGAAGGCGCCACTGGGCAGGACCGATACGTGGGGACCGGCCAGTGCATCGCCCTCGCGGCGAATGTAGTAGTGACGGTTCACGTCTTGCAGGTACTCGTCCAGCGCGCGCTCAAATGCGTCCAAGTCCTCGGGGGCCTGTTCAAACTCGATGAGCCATTCGTGTCCGGGCTGCTCGCCGTTGGTAGAGTGGAGGGGGGCCACGTGGTAGTCGGCCACGTGGGCACCAGTGGCCGTGCAGGCCTCCTTAAGGGCCGAGCGCACCTCGTCGCCGTAGATGGCCTCTCCGTACTCGTCGATCATGTCGCTGGTGCGACCCGCCACGGTAATCTTGTGCGGGAAGGTCTGCGTGAACCGGATCACGTCGCCCACCTCGTAGGCCCAGAGTCCACTGCAGGACGTTACGTGCATCGAGTAGCGCACCCCGGGCTCTACGTCGGCAATGGTGTGGCGGGTTGGGTTTTCGGCCCCGCGCTCATCGAGCGGCACGAATTCGTAGAAGACCCCGTTGTCGAGGTGCAGCAGCATGGACGGGTCGTCCAGGTCGTCCTGGAACGAGAAAAAGCCCTCCGACGCCCCGTAGGTCTCCACGAAGTCGATGTCATGTCCCACCTTTTCTTCGATCAGGTCGCGGTACGATCGGAGCGCCACCCCGCCCGAGATGAACACTTGCAGATTGGGCCACACCTCGCCCACAGTCGTAGCCGTGTCGTTGTGGCGCTTATTGTGCAGGTCGATCAGCAGGTCGAACAGGTTGAGCGCCCAGGTGGGCACCATCACGAGGAGACGGATGTCTTTATCGACCGTGCGCTCGGCCACGGCGCGGAGCTTTTCCTCCCAGCTGGGCAGGAACGTGATTTCATTGGGGACGGCCTGGAAGAGGGTGCGGAAGAAGCTGGGGGCGTTCTCGGCCAGAATTCCGCTAATCTCGCCCGCTTTGGTTCCGGGATAATTGGGGTCCTCCTCCACACGGCCCGGAAGCGTGAGGTGACGGCCGCCAAAAAAGCGCGGATTGAGGCTCTCCTTGAGGTAGTTGATGCCCACGCCGACGCTGAATGAGCGGTTGTTGTCGATCGTCTCCTGGCTAATGGGAATGACCTTGCCGTCGGACACGGTGCCGCTGGAGACGGCAAAATTTGTGATGGTGCCGGGCCACATCACGTCGGCGGCACCTTGCCGCACACGCTCCGCGTCGGTGGCGATGTCGTCGTAGTCGTGGAGCGGCACTCGATCCTGGTAGGCCGAGACCACGTCCGATGCCTCGGCAATCTTGGTGAAGCCAAACCGACGGCCCCACTCTGTGTCAGCGGCGCGGGTGAGCAGGCGGCGAAGCAGCGAGCGCTGGGTGGCCATGGGATGGGCCTTGAACGCCTTCACCTGGCGGAGGGGCCCTACCCATTGCAGCGCAGAACGGACCAGGTCGTCCATCAATACAGGAATAGATCATCGGAATCGCGTCGGACCCTCCCCCAGGCGGACCGTGGGGCCGAGGGAGCGTTCCGGCTGCCAGAAAATTCCACAAAAACAGCGGAGGGATCTCATTCCAACAGCGCTCTGTGTATACCTTACGCAACTGAGTGTTCACACCTGTTTCTCCGCCCGCACCGCTTCGGCACCGCTCCATGCCTCGTGCCTCCCGTTCCCGCCCCTCCGCCTCTCCCGACACCTTCCCGTCCGATCGCTTCACCCTGGGCACAGGGGACCGTGCACTGGACTGCCGTCCGGGAAGTCCGGAGGTGTCGGGGGCTCACGTCATGGGCATCCTCAACGCGACGCCCGACTCCTTCTCCGATGGAGGCCAGTACGTGACCGTGGAGGCGGCCCTGTCGCGGGCCGCTGAGTTGCTGAGCGAGGGCGCATCGATCATCGATGTGGGGGGGGAGTCGACCCGGCCTGGGGCCGACCCGGTGTCGCAGGAAGACGAGCGCGATCGGGTCGTGCCGGTCATCGACGCCATCACCGATCAGTTTCCCGAGGCGCTCGTCTCCGTGGATACCTACAAGCCACCGGTGGCCCGGGCCGCCCTCGCTGCCGGGGCCCACATTGTGAACGACGTGACCGGTCTACGCCATCATCCGGAGATGGCCGCGGCTGCGGCCGACTGGAATGCGCCCCTGGTGCTTATGCATTCGGAGGGGGAGCCAGGAGATCTCACTCGGCCCCGCGAGTACGACGACGTGACCGCCGAGGTCCGTGACGCTCTCGCCCGATCGGTAACCACGGCGCGGGAGGCAGGGGTGGAGCAGATTGTCGTGGATCCCGGCTTCGGGTTTGGCAAGTCGGACGCGGAAAACTTGCGTCTCCTCAACGAGGTTGATGAACTGCTGACGCTTAACTGTCCCGTCCTCGTCGGTGTCTCCCGCAAAAGCACAATCGGACGGACGCTCGGCACACCGGACGATCCGGCGCCGGTCGACGAGCGGCTCTACGGCTCGCTCGGGGCCACGGCGGCGGCGGTTGCCCGCGGGGCAACCCTTGTGCGCACACACGACGTAGCTCCCACTGTCGAGATGCTCAAGGTCCTGGGGGCCACCCTACGCCAGGGATAGTCCCGCGTCCGGAATGGTCAGATCCAGGCTCGCCACTCTTCTTCGCACGTCCGGGCTCCACGCGCCGTGAAGATTTTCGAGATCATCGGGTTTGGAATTGGCGACGCGATTGAGATCGCTGTGGTCGCCTACATCCTGTATCAGCTGTACCGGCTGATGCGGGGCACCATCGCTGTGCAGATCGCCTTGGGACTGGGGGCCCTCTTCCTGATCCAATTTGTGGTGCAGTTGGCGGATATGACGGTGCTCACCACCGTCTTCAGCTACTTCAACCAGGTGTTCGTGCTGGCGGTCATTATCATTTTTCAGCCCGAAATCCGGCGGTTGCTCCTCCTGCTGGGCAAGAACCCGATTGTGCGGCGCTTCGTGGCCACGACCGACCAGAGTGAGATCATCGACGAAACAGTCGCGGCGGTCGAGGAGATGAGCGAACAGCACATCGGTGCCCTCATCGCTTTTCAGCGCAGCACGGGCCTCCGTAGCTACGTGGAGACGGGGAAGTTGCTGCAGGCAGAGCTGTCCCGCGACCTGCTTATGTCTATCTTTTACGGCCAAAATCCGCTGCACGACGGCGCCGTAATCGTTAACAATCGCCGAGTGGAGGCCGCCCGCTGCATCCTGCCGGTGTCCACGAGCATGAAGCTGAGTCCTCAGCTCGGCCTTCGTCACCGCGCCGCCGTGGGCCTCACGGAGCAGACCGACGCGTTCGTGGTCGTGGTCTCGGAGGAAACCGGCGACATTAGCGTCTCGCGCGACGGGGCCCTCATCTCCAACATTACCCCCGAGGAGTTGCGTACGTACCTCACAAGTGCCCTCACGGGGCAGTCTACCTCGCAGGCCAGCGCCCGGGCCTCCGTGGCGGCCTGATCCTGCGTGCTCGCTCACTCTCCCGGAGCAGTTCGGCCCTTTCGTCATGGCCTCTCCGCCCAACGACACGAACGACCGTCGGTACCGCCGGCACCGCGACCAACTCGTCGACACCCTGCGCTCGCGGGGCATTCGGGACGAACGCGTATTGACGGCCGTCCGGCGGGTGCCCCGACATCTATTCGTAGACCCGGCGCTGCGCGACCGGGCGTACGAAGACGAAGCGCTCCCCATCGGTCTCAATCAGACCATTTCCCAACCCTTCACGGTGGCGTATCAAACCTCGCTCTTGGAGGTGGAGCCAGACGACCGCATTTTGGAGGTGGGTACCGGGAGCGGGTACCAAGCGGCGGTGCTGTGTGAGCTTGGGGCCCGTGTTTTTTCCATTGAGCGCCACGAGGACCTCCTTGGCCGCTCACGGTCGCTGCTCGACGAGCTCGGGTACGACGTGCGCACCCGCCACGGAGACGGATCGAAGGGGTGGCCTGCCTTTGCGCCGTACGACGGGATTGTGGTCACGGCTGGCGCCCCTGAAATTCCTGGTCCGCTCCTGCGCCAACTCCGAGAGCCTCCGCGCGCGAAGGCATCGGGCGGACGGCTCGTCATTCCGATCGGGGGCAGTGGGGGCCAAACCATGACGCGCATCACTCGCACCGGCACGGGGCCGCACGACTATGCCCGGGAGGAATTCCACTCGTTCCGCTTCGTGCCGCTGGTGAGCGAAGAGGACGATGCGGACTGAAAAGGCTCGGGTGTTCGTTCCGCCCCACCAACGGTAACAATTGTCAAGGGTAACGAAACGAATACGACCGTAGGAACGCCTCTCCTGTGAGGAACCGATGGGCCCTCGTGAATTTATCGAGTAGACAAGCGGTCCAGGAGCCAGTCGACATGCCGTTCCCGCATGGCCTGCGCCGCGGTCGCCGGCTCGGACTCGGCGGAGAATTCGGCCCATCGCTCGCTCATATGGGCGGCGTCAAGGGCTGCCCGTTGGGCGTCGGGGTGGGTGCAGGCCTGAAGGGTGAGAAGCTGGGCGGCGGCGGGCTGGTGCTGCGGCAGTCCGAGGGCGACGGCCAGCATCACGGCATCGGTGGTGTCGTGTCGGACGCGTCGCCAGGCAGTCGGGGCATCCCGCTGGGCCGCGGCCCAGAGCCGTCCCGCAGCGGTGTGTGAGGCGAGGGCGCTTGCTTCGACCTCCTGGGCACACCATCGCGCAAAGGTTCGCAAAACATCCGCCGACCGATGAGTCCGAACGTGATCGATGAGCGCGGGCCTCGGGTCGGTGTCCGGAATCTGCTCCTCTCCTGTTTCCCGGTCGAGCACGAGGGCCCGATGCTCGCGGCTGTCGAAAATGTAGTAGTACCGATCGACGCTCGTGTCCGCAATCATGGTCGTCCGGGGGCAGTCTCAGGATAGAGCCACGTCAATGACGTGTGCCGACGTAGATAGTAAGCGAATCCCCCCAGAACGTTCGCGAGTTCCTGGTCTTTTACACCACGACCCTGCAACAAAGCCGCACGATTCAAATATTAGGTACACGTGTCTGTATTTGGGGCCCATGGCCTAGCAGGCACTCCGTGGTGCAGAGCGCCCCGATAAGCCCACGCGTCGTGCCCGGGGCGATTTTACGCTGTCGTTTGATCCCGACTTCTCCGACGATTCTATGAAGCGCCTCAGCAAGTATCACATTCTTCCGGCTGTGCTCCTCATTGCCTTTGGAGCAGTGCTCGGCGTACAGCTCGACACCTATCTCTCGGACGACGATCTGGGGGAGAAGCTCAGCAAGATGCGGCGAGCGTTTGTCGTGATCAACCAGAAGTACGTCGATCCGCTCAAGGCTGGCAACGTGGCGGCGGAGGGTGTGCGCGGCATGATCAACAGTCTGGACCCCCACTCCACGTACATTCCCGCCGATCGGGCTGAGGACGTGAAGGATCAGTACCAGGGCTCTTTTGGCGGTATCGGGATCGTCTTTGAGGTGCCGGGCGACACGGCTCGCGTTATTTCGCCGGTGGCTGGCGGGCCCAGTGAAGAGGTAGGCATCATGGCTGGGGATCGCATCGTTGGAATCATGGACTCCTCCGCCGTCGGGCTCTCTTCCAACGAGATCCAGAACCGCCTGAAGGGGGAGATCGATACGGAGGTGGAGATGACGGTATATCGGCCCACGATGGAGGAACGCCTTAGCTTTACCATTACCCGGGCCAAGATTGAGACGCAGTCGGTGCGGTCGCCCTACATGGTGGACGACAAGACGGGGTACATCAGTATCAACCGGTTCACCATGAAGACGCACGACGAGTTTCGGCAGGCGGCTCAGACGCTGCTCGACGAAGGGATGGAGCGCCTCGTGCTTGATCTCCGGGGCAACCCGGGCGGTGTCATGCGCAGTTCCTGGCAGATCGCCAACGAGATGTTGGGTGAGGGCATGACCATTGTCGAGACGAAGGGACGAAGCGAGCGCATGAACCAGAAAATCCCGGCCAAGGCGGGTGGCTTGCTCCGCGACCAGCCCATCATTGTGCTCGTGAACCGGGGCTCTGCGTCGGCGAGCGAAATCCTGACGGGGGCCCTCCAGGATCACGACCGCGCCTTCATCGTGGGGCGGCGCACCTTCGGCAAGGGGCTCATTCAGAAGCAGTTTGATCTGGGCGACAAGAGCGTCCTGCAAATGACGGTGGGGCGGTACTATACCCCGGTGGGCCGTCTCATTCAGTCGCCCTACGAGCGCGGGAACAGCAAGAACTACTACAAGCAGAAGTTTTCGACCATCAACCAGGCCACCTACCACCTGAACGAGTATCGGGAGAGCATTCCCGACTCGCTGGCCTACGAGACGGACCACGGCCGCACGGTCTTCGGTGGGGGCGGTATTCTCCCCGACTTCGTGGTCCAGCCGGACACGACTGCCCTGACCCACCTCGTACGGAGTGGGCTGGATTATGCGTTCGCCCGCAAGTGGTTTACGAAGAATGAGACGGATCTCCGCAGTACCTGGCAGGAACGCCCTGAAGAATTTAAGTCGTCCTATCAGGTCTCCGGTGAGATGCTCGACTCGTTCTGGTCGTTTGCGGAGGAGAAGGGCGTGACGATCACCAACGATCCGGACTCGGTCAACGTGTCCGAGCAGATTTACTCGGAGGCTACTGCCCAGGAGGAGCAGGACTTCGTGGCGACGCGGGTGAAGGGATATCTCGCCCGGCTCATGTACGGTCGCGGTGTGGCGCGTCCCATTCTGAATCAGGCCGACCCGGTGTTTCAGGAAGCCTTGTCGCTATGGTCGTCCTCCCGTGAACTCGCAGCGTATCACACGACCTCCGCGTCGTCGAGCATGCGCCAGAACTAGGCTGCGTCTGATAATTATCGATTCAGGTATTCCTCAACGAACGCCCAGAGCACCATGGCTTTGTAGTGACTCGCTTTCTTTTCGTACCGGACTACCAGGCGCCGCCGCTCTTTCAGGTGGCCGACACAGCGCTCGACCGTATTTCGGTCGCGATACTTCTGTTCGTCGCAGGTTGGTGGGCGACCGGGACCCTCTCGGATGTTTCTCCGAACAGGAATGGCAGACTCGATCCCTTTATCCGCGCACCACTGCCGTATCCAGTCGGCATCGTAAGCCCGATCCCCCTTGGGCCGCTTCGGGTCGCTTCCAGGGCCGCCCTCGGGACCGAGGTACCGATACTTCGTTCATCAGGTCGGTGAAGAAGGCTGATTCGTGGCGTTGTCCGTCCGACAGCACTGCTCCCAGCGGAAGGCCTTGCCGATCTGTGAGCAGATGGATCTTGGCTGAGAACCCATCTCGGCTGTAGCCAAGGGCCGGGCCTACGCCTTCGTCTCGCCCGGTTCGGGCCCCTTTTTATCATCGTTCGGCCCGCCAGCGGCGGCCCGAGCGGCCTGCGCGATGGTGCTATCCACGTTGAACTGGCTCCAGTCGATCCGGCCTTCGGCGTCGAGTTCGCCTTGCAGATGCCGCACAATCGATTCAAGAGTACCGTCCTCGGCCCAGCGTCGGAACCGATCATAGACGGTTTTCCAGTTGCCGTACCGCTTGGGCATATCCCGCCAGGGTGCTCCTGACCGCAGGATCCAGAAGATACCGTTGATGACCTTCCGGTGATCGTTGTACGGACACCCGCGGCCCTCAACCTCCGGCAGAAGGTGTTCGATACGCTCATACTGCTCATCGGTGAGTTCATAACGGCGTCGCGGCATACCAGAACGGCCTGATTAGTCCGGTGGACTGTGCAGGCCGTTCATACAGCCTTTTTATCAGACAGTGCCTAGAGGCACAATTCCAGGAGCGATGCTCTTGTGACCGCCCGCTGCGGGGACTCCGCGGCGGGTCGTTTCGGTTTGAGGGGGCGGCGAAGAGCCGCAGGCCGGGGGGGGCGTCGGAGGGAGGGCAGCGTCGACCCCCGCTGTGCCGCTCTGTCGTCCCGGCACGTCGCAGACGTCACGCCCGGGTCTCATCGAGAGACTGCCACAGAAGCTCCGCGGGATGATGGGCCGTGCGGGAAGTAGTGTCTTTGATCTGTGAGCGACACGAGAAGCCGGGGGCGGCGATCTGCGTGTCTGCTGGGGCCGCGCGGACAGCGGGGGCGAGGCGGAGTTCGGCCATCTGTTTCGACACGTCTACGTGTTCGGCCTCGTACCCGAACGCACCCGCCATGCCGCAGCAGCCCGCGTCGACGGCTCGCACCTCGAAGCCCGCGTGGGCGAGCGCCTGCTCGGTGGCCTCGGTGCCAACGAGCGCTTTCTGGTGGCAGTGGCCGTGCAGGAGCACGGCGCCGTGGCCGCTCCAGTCCACACCATCAAGGGCCCCGTTCTGAGCCTGAGTAGCCATGAATTCACTGAACGTAGCGGCCATGTCCGCTACAGCGTCGGCGCGCGAATCGTCCGGCAGCAGGTCCAGAAACTCGTCGCGGAGCGTGAGGATGGAGCTCGGCTCCAGTCCTACGATGGGCACTCCTTGCTCCGCGAGGGGGGCAAGAGCATCCACGGTTGTGCGGGCCCGACGCCGGGCCTGCGGCACGAGGCCTTTCGAGAGCAGCGTCCGCGCACTGCCCACGGAAGCGGGGGGACGTTCCACGCGGTGCCCGGTGGCCCAGAGCACTTCTGTGGCAGCTTGTAGTGGGGCCGGCGTGTGGTATGCGTTAAAGGCATCGGGAAACAGCACGACGCGCGGACCGGTGGCGGGCGCCCGATCCTCGTTCGCCGTGAACCACTGGTGGAACGTCTGTCGGGCGAAGGGAGGGAGGGGGCGCTCGGCACTGACGCCCAAGACGGCCTCGCCTAGTGTCCGAAGGACCGGCTGGTTGCTTGCCCAGTTGACGATCGGCGCCAAGGGGGTGCCACTAATCCACCGCGCCGCGTCGGGCTGGTGGGCAAAGAGGCGCGTGCGGAGCGGCATCGTGTTGTCGTCCCAGTAGTGGTGCAACCACTCCGTCTTAATTTTGGCCATGTCCACGTTCGACGGGCACTCCGTCTTGCAGGCCTTGCACTGAATGCAGAGGTCCATCACCTCGTGCATGTCGTCGCCCGTCATGGCGTCCTCCGAGAGGTCCCCCGCTAGGGCACTCCGGAGCGCGTTGGCGCGGCCGCGGGTGGAGTCCGGCTCCTCGCGGGTGGCCATGAAGCTGGGGCACATGGTGCCGGCCCGCAGCTTGCGGCACGCGCCGTTGCCGTTGCACTTCTCAATGGCCCCTGTAAAGCCCCCGTCCCCCGAAAAATCGAGCTCGGTGTCGAAGGGGCGGGTCCGGTAGTCCGGTCCCATCCGCAGGTGCTCATCCATGGGGGGCGCGTCAACCACCTTGCCCGGATTGAGGATGCGCTCCGGGTCGAATAGGGTCTTCGTATTTCGGCACAACTCGTAGAGGTCCTCGCCGAGGATCTCGGGATTCGCCCAGCCCCGCGCGATGCCGTCGCCGTGCTCCGAGGAAACGACGCCGCCGTACTTTTTGACAAGATCGAGCGACTCTTTCGCAATGTTCGTCATTTTCTCCACCTCCGCCTCGTCCTTCGTGTTGACGAAGGGGCGCACGTGGAGACAGCCGGCAGAGGCGTGGGCGTAGTACGCGGCGCGGGTGTCCGTGGCGTCAACGAAGGTCGAAAGCTCGTCGATGTAGTCCGCCAGGTTCTCGACCGGCACCGAGGCGTCCTCGATGAAGGCCCACGGCTTATAGTCGCCCTCCACCCCCATCAGCAGGCCGAGGCCTTCTTTGCGAATCGACCAGACGTTGTCGATGGCGTCGGGCTCGGTGACGCGGACGGTGGTATAGCCCCGGTTCGCGTCGGCCATTTTTTGGTCGAGCGCGTCGAGGTGTTCGGTGATCTCCGCGTCCGAGTCGCCAAAGTACTCGGTGATGAGGACGGAGCCGGGCGTGCCCTCCAAAAATGTGAGGCGCTCAGCGTACCCGGGGGTTTGTAGGGTGCGCTCAATCGCCACGCCGTCGAACAGCTCCACGGCCGACGGGTCGGTGTCCAGCACTGTAGTGACAGCCCGAAGCGCATCGTCGCGCGACTCGAAGTGGACCACGCCGAGACCGGTGGTGGCGGGCTTTTCAACGAGATTGCAGGTAATCTCGGTGGCGACGGCCAGTGTCCCCTCGCTGCCACAGAGTAGCTTTGCGAGGTTGGGTGGATCGTCGAGCAGTGTCTCCAGTCGATATCCGTTATTGCGACGCCAATGGCTCGGGGTATCGTTTTTGATCGTCTCGCGTCCGCCGTCGGCGAGGAGCGCCCTGAGGCCGCGGTAGATGGCGCCTTCCAGGCCGTCGCCGCGCATTTTTTCCTGCCAGGTAGTGGGGGTAGTGGGGCCAACGGTCGTCTTCGTCCCGTCGGCCAGCAGGACCTCCGCCTGACGGACGTGGTGGATGAAGTTGCCGTAGGCGATGGAGTGGGTGCCGGTGGAGTTGTTGGCGAACATGCCGCCCAGCGTGGCGCGGTTGGCGCTCGCGGGGTCGGGGCCCACCATGAGGCCGTGCTCAGCGGCGGCTCGGTTGAGCTCCGAGAGCGTAATGCCCGGTTCCACGCGGGCGGTTTGCGCCTCCGGATCGATCTCTAAAATGCGGTTAAGGTGGTTGCTGAAGTCGATCACGAGGGCTTCGTTCACCCCCTGGCCAGCCAGAGAGGAACCACCTCCTCGCGGCAGCACGGGGATGCTGTGCTCGTGGGCGACGCTTAGGGCGGCCTGCACGTCCGCCGCCGTTTCGGGGACCAGGACGCCAATCGGCGACATGGCGTACATGCTCGCGTCCGTCGAGTACAGCGCCCGCATCATCTCGTCGGTGTGCAGGGTGCCCGTGATTCGGGGGGCGAGGTAGTCGTGGAGGACTTGCGGCGGGGGGGGCTGAAGCGTCGGCATGAAAACCGCTCCGGGTTGTGGAGGGACAGTGCGCGTTCTCTAGAGAACTGTGTTGGGGCGGACGAGTCCGGTATTACAAACGGCGCCCTACGGATCGCAGGTAGAATCCTGCCATCCCTCATTGGGACGCGGAGGCGTGTTCGATCTACAGGTCAATCACACTGCCCCAATCCGGGCGGTGCACGTCGATTTTGGGGTGGGCCTCCCGAATATGCTCGGCCATCCAGGTGCGGGCTTCAGGATCGCCGTGGACGAGAAGCACTGTGTCCGGGTCCATCCGGTCCACGATGGACAGCAGGTCGCGGCGGTCGCTATGGCCGGAAAAGCGGAAGCGCTCCACGGTGCAGTACACGGGCTGTGGGCCGTGCCCGTCGGCCAGCATCACGGGGGCCCCCTGTTCCTCCCGGGCAGCATCCAGCAGTCGGCGGGCTGGGGTGCCGTCGGCGGGGTGCCCCACCAGGAGTACGGCATCCTCTTCGTTCTCCACCATGCGCCGGGCGAGGACGTTCGACAGGGTGGGCTCGAACATCATGCCGCTGCTTACGACCATGATGCCGGGGCCGTCCAGGATTTCACGTTTGGCCTCCGCTTCGTAGGGCACGCGCTCCTGCTCCACGCCGAAGACCTGATCGCTTGGGTCGAGGCGGGGAGTCGTGTTGCGCGTATCGTCGTAGATTTCCGCGATGGCCCGCATGGAGCCCGCCGTGTAGATGGGTACGTCCATCGGAATGGCGCCCTCGCGCTTGAGTTGGCCCAGTAGCACCAGCACTTCCTGTGCTCGGCCCATCACGAACACCGGGATCAGGGCCGTGCCCCCACGGGCCAGCACCCGAGCGAGGGTGTCCCGGAACCGGGTGCGCTCCTCCCGTCGGCTGGTTTCTTCGGGGGCGGACTCGGCCCCGTGGGTCGTTTCCAACACCAGCACGTCCGTATCGTCGGGATAATCGCCGCCGGGAATGATGGTCTGGGCCTGCATGTTGGTGTCGCTCGTGTAGAAGACCCGCCGCTCGCGGCCCCATTCCTCGAACGTGAGTTCCACCCCGGCGGAGCCCAAGATGTGACCCGCGGAGTAGAATTCGCCCGTGACGGATGAGGCTCCGTTCGGCCCGGTGAGATCGAAGGGCGTGTCCAGGTCGTGCGTAAGGAACAAGTGCTCCAGGCCGTCCAGATCGTCCTCGGTAAAGAGCGGCTCATGCGACGTCTCGCCCCGGTCTAGACGCTTTTGCTGCAGCCGAGCCGAGGAGGGGAGTAGGAAGTCGAGCAGCCGCTTCGTCGCGTCGGTCATGTGCGCCATCACGTGCGGGAAGCGGCGCACCAGCACCGGCAGGCTGCCCATGTGATCGTGGTGGGCGTGGGTGATGATGGCGTGGTCGACGTAGCCGTCGGCCCGGTCGCTCACCCACTCGAACCGGGGAAGCGAGTCGGGACCGTCGCGCTGCGGGTCGGTGCCCGCGTCGAGGACGAGGCCGGTGCCGTTGAGATCGAGATAGTGGCAACTCGCGCCGATGCCGTCGGTGTCGCCGAGGGCCAGAAATTTCATAGAGGGGGTGCAAGGATGAGGGTCGTGGAGGAGACAACAGGGAGACGCGAAGTGTCGGGCGTGCAGTCTCCCGCCCCGTATAGGCTAAGTCAGTCCAGCCTCCGCCTTCCGCGACTCCTTGTACTCGCGCCAGTCGTCCAGAAAGCGCTCCAGCCCGCGATCGGTGAGCGGGTGGTCCAGGAGGTCCATCAGCGTCTCGAACGGCACAGTCGCCACGTCGGCCCCGGCCAAGGCGACCCGCTTCACGTGGGTCGGGTGTCGAATCGAGGCCGCGAGGATGTCGGTCTCGAAGTCGTAGTTGTCGTAGATCTGGACGATCTCCTCAATGAGTCCCATCCCGTCGGAGGAGATGTCGTCGATGCGGCCGATGAACGGACTGATGTAGTCGGCCCCTGCCTTGGCCGCCAGCAGGGCCTGCGTCGGTGAGAAACAGAGTGTGCAGTTGGTCCGGATGTCCTCTTCGTCGAGGGCTCGGAGGGCCTTGATGCCGTCCTTGATCAGGGGGATTTTCACGACCACGTTTTCGTGGATCTGATGGAGCTGGCGGGCTTCCTCCATCATTCCGTCGAAGTCGGTGGCTGTGACCTCGGCGGAGACATCCCCGTCGACGATCTCGCAGATCTGGAAGACGTGTTCATGGAAGTCAATATTGCCTTCCTCTTTAACGAGGGACGGGTTCGTGGTGACACCGTCGAGAACTCCCATGTCGTTGGCCTCCCGAATCTCATCCAGGTTGGCCGTGTCGACGAAAAATTGCATGTCAGGTTCAATGCGTTGGTTGGTCAAGAAGTCCGTGCGGAGGGCTCGTGCATCGTAGAATACACACAACGGACGATCCCTAACGGAGTTTGCACACATGCGCCCTTTGCAGAGGAAGGAGGCTATTGTTTCACAGTTTGGGAACGTGGGGCTACACGCTCGAGATCAATGAGCCCCGAAGCCGTGACATCGAGGATGCTGTTTGCTACCTTTGCGGTGTCCAGACGGCAGCTCTCCGTTAACTCCTCCTTTCCGATTCCGCTCCGGCCCATGCAGTTGTGTCTCTTCGAAGACGCCCGTGTTCCTGGCCTGCGCCCGCTCGTCGAAACCCGGGCGGCCTACGCCCTCCGACTGGGCGGACGCACCCTCCTCGAAACCGCCAACGACGCGTTTGACCCGCATGGGATTGTCCTCCATGCCCGCCCGATCGTGGCCGACGTGATGCGCCAACGGTATCCCGCTACGTCCGTCAACGTGCTACCGGTCGGCGCCGACGTGCTGTTTCTGAACGGACGGTACGTGGCGGCGAACGGTGCCCCGCAGCGCCGGCTGGAAGAAAAGCTGGGGCGGGAAGAAGCCCGCGCGTTCGTGCAGAACGAGACCCTGGTCGCCGCGTGGGTCCCCGACGCCGCGGCCGCGCTGCCCGAGGATCTTCTCCACCGCCCGGCCCTCACGGCCGATGCATTCAGCCACCTTCCCACGACCGCCCTCGACGAAGCCACACTGGTGGAGCGTCCCTGGGACCTGCTCGACACGCTGCGCCCGACCCTCGTACGCGACATTGAGACCCGGTTCGGCAACGCGGTCTCTGTGCCGTTGACGGATCGGCCGCACGCTGCGGTCCATGACGGGGTCACGGGCGTCCATCCTGAGCGCATTCATTTTGGGAGTGGCGCCACAGTGAAGCCCGGAACCATTCTCAACGCCGAGGAGGGGCCCATCTACATTGGCCAAGACGCCATTGTTCACGAACGGGCCGTGGTGCGTGGGCCCTGCGTGATCGGGCCCAAGACGCACGTCAAGATTGGGGCGAATGTCGACGGGACCGCCACGGGGACGTGGTGCAAAATTGCGGGGGAGGTGCACGACACCATCCTGCAAGGCTTCTCCAACAAAAGCCATCCCGGCTTCCTGGGCCACGCGGTGCTCGGGCGCTGGTGCAACCTGGGCGCCGACACGAACAACTCCAACCTCAAGAACGACTACGGAGAGGTGTCGGCTTACGCGCCGGATGTGGGCCGCTTCGTGGGGACGGGGCGTCAGTTTGCGGGCCTTTTCATGGGCGACCACTCCAAGAGTGGCATCAACACCATGTTCAACACCGGTACCGTGGTGGGGACGAACTGCAACCTGTACGGGGCGGGCTTTCCTCCGCGCTACGTACCGCCCTTCTCGTGGGGCGGGGCGGACGGCCTCGCCACGTACCGGCTCGGGAAGGCGTGCGAGGTGGCCGAGCGCGTGATGGCCCGTCGCGACACAGTATTCACCGACGCGGATCGCTCCCTGCTCCGCCGGCTCTTCGACCGCACGGAGGCCGAGCGCACCGAGCACCACGATTGACTACAGGGCTGCCGACGCCCCGTTTGACCCATCGAGCACCAGCGGGGGACAATGGCCCCCGCTGGTGCTTGGAGGACTGAACGGGGACTCACCCACCGCCCACGGCCTGTACAAAGAGCCACACATAAAACGCCTCGGCGGCGAGCGCCGGGAGGAAGTAGACGGCATGGTAGCGCGAGACACCGTCGGTGGTGTCGTACACTCCAAACGCCCGCCCGAAGCTCAAGAGCGGCACGAGTCCGATGAGGACGGCGATCCCGAGGTCCCAGAGGGGATACCACCGGTCCGTCTGATTTGTGGCCGGGTGGTGGACCGTGCGGACCTGCCCGAAGAGGGGCGTGCGGACGACTCGCAGCGTATCCCGTCCGGCGATGCGGCGGCCCACGTTTGTGCTCACCGATACCGTGCCGGCACAACCGGGACGCGTGGTGAAGAGGAAGCGCCGTCCCGAGTCTTCGCGCTGCTCCAGGCACCCGGTCCGGTCCGGCCAGCCCACCGAGATATCGACGGCGGTCGGCCCCAGCCAGCGAGCATTGAAGGTGCTACGGTAGGCGAGGCCGACTTCGGAGGAGCCCGGTAGGGCCGTGTCTATCGCCAGCAGCAGGCTGAGAAGCACCGTGGGGACCGCGAGGACCCGAATGCCGAGGATCATCCACTGGGCCAATTCACGCTGCCCGATCGATCCGTCGTAGCGCCGGCTTCGGTGCCGAGGGTCGCGAAGGCTCATGATGCGCTGGGGCGGACCGAGGAAGAAGGCGCCCCGTCGAGGTGAATCACGTCGGCCTCCGTGGCGCGGCCGTCCTTAATGGTGAGGCGGAGACACGTCTTTTCTCGGTGGAATCCTTGCTTGCCAGCGGCCCCGGGATTGACGTACAGCATGTTATCGAGGGGGGGCACCCGCTCGACTCGCAGGATGTGACTGTGGCCACAGACCAGAAGGTCCGGCGTGGTGGCCGCCAGCTTTTCACCCATGCCCTGTTGCCACCGCCCGGGTCGGCCGGCGATGTGGGTCATCCATACGTCGAGCCCCTCCACCGTAAACCGCTGGTGCTCCGGGACGCGACGCCGGATGGACGCGTCGTCGATATTGCCCCACACAGCCGTCACCGGCGCAACCGCCTCCAGACCGTCCAGGATCGCAAGGTCCCCAATGTCGCCGGCGTGCAGGATGCGGTCGACCCCCCTAAGGTCGTCGGCCAGGTTGGGGTGAAAGTAGCCGTGGGTGTCCGAGAGGATGCCGAGGGTGGTCACGACTAGGGGAAGCGATTCTCTGAAGGAGAACAGACACCGACCGGTGGACTGGCGGGACGGGGGCGCGATTCGTGAGGCCGTGCATCGCTTCTCCTGCTTCACGGATCACTCCTCACAGAATCCCGCCCCCGAGCCCCCGTCGCAGGCCAGCCAGATGTGGGCGTTGGGCACTCTGCCCGAGGGGCACTGCCCCTTACAGCGCGGCGGTTTCTCCGGCGCCGAAGATGCGTGTGGCGTAGCCGGCCTCTTTGAAGGCGTCCTCAAAGGCATCGAGGTCCGTCTCGAGCGGCGGGAAGGTGTCGTAGTGGAGCGGTACCACGAGGTCCGGCTCTACCATCTCTGTGGCGTGAAGGGCGCCGTAGATGCCCATCGTAAAGACGTTCCCGATGGGGGCCAGCATCACGTCCACGTCCCACAGGTCGCCCACCCACTGCATTTCGGCGAAGGGCGCCGTGTCGCCGGTATTGTAAACCACCTCGTCGTCGAACTCCAGCACGAAGCCATTGGGCACACCGCCATACGAGCCGTCCGGGAAGGAGGAACTGTGCCGGGCGTGCGTGGACTCCACGTAGCCCCAGTCGAATTCCACGCTCCCGCCTTCATTTAGCGGCTGAATGGCGTCGTGGCCGTACTCCTGCTGCACGTACTGCGTGATTTCGAAGTTGCTGATAACAAGCGGATCGCTGTGGTCGAGCACCGCGTCGGTGTCCGAAAAGTGGTCGAAGTGAGCGTGGGTGAGGAGCAGCACGTCCGGATCCAGGGTGGCGGGATCCGTCTCGGTGTGGGGGTTCTCGGCGAAGAAGGGATCGAAGAGAAGCGTCGCCGCGTCGGTCTCGATTTGGAAGGTGGAATGCCCGAAGTAGGTGAGGTCCATGGTGGTCGATGGCATCTCGATTGGTCAAGAGAAACGGAAGGATCCGCGCGGTAGAACGCGCGGCGGCACCCGCCCTGTTTCACGACGACACATCCGGACGAAGGGCGAGATGGGACGGTGGGCATCGGGCACTACTTGAGAAGAACCATCCGGTGCGACTGCACGCCCTGTGCCGTCTCCAGCCGGGCAAAGTAGGGCCCGCTCGGTAGGCTGCCGGCGCGCAGTGTGTGCTCGTAGTAGCCGGGATCGTGCATGCCCTCCGCCAGTGTGGCGATGCGTTTGCCCGACACGTCCCATACCGTGAGGGTGATGGGTTGGGACTCTTCTACCCGGTAGGCAATGGTGCTGGATTCGCGAAAGGGGTTGGGGAAGTTGCCGATGAGTGTGACGGGACGGGTGGACGAGGGATCGGCCCCCAGTCCAATCTTAATCGTGCCCGTTGTGTGTTCGGTGTCGGCGGCCGGTGCGACTTGGCGAATCCGGTAATACACCACCGGTCCGAGCACGTTGTTGTCTGTGTACGTCATCTCCTGTGTGTTCCCGGACGGCGGTCCGTTCGGGGATGGGAAGAGGCGGTCGATCGTGGTAAATGACGTTCCGTCTCTCGACCGTTCGATGAGAAAACGGCCGTCCTGCGCCTGGGCCGTCCACCGGAGCGTAACAGATTCTCCATCGGTTTGCGCCTGCAGATCCCGCAGTGCCGAGCGGAACGTGAGTCGGGACGGTACCCGCCGGGCTCCCTCCGCCCAGTCGAGGCGGTCCGTAGCCATGTCCGTATCGAAATGGAGCCGAAAGGGCCCCTCCTCGCCCGAGGGCTCCGCGAATGGCCGATCCTTCATTTGGCGAAGGGCGGCGGCGGGGCGCTCGGTGGGCCAGATCCGAAGCTCGTCGAGGCGGCCGCTGTACGGTCGGGGGGCGTTCTGTTGCGTTGCGTTGCGGGGGCGGCGGCCTCCAAGGGCGAGGGGCCGAGGGCTGCGGGCAGGAGGCAGGGCGCGGGCACGAAGCGAGTCGACCACCATCCCGTTCAGCATCAGCCGAAGGCGCTCGTCGTCGGCGTCATATATCGCCGCCGCGTGGTGCCAGTGCCCGTCGGCCACCGGGGTTTTGGTGCGGAGCGCCTGGTGTCGTCCCGAACGACCGGTGTAGACCCGGAGCCGCCCGCTCTGATCCACGACGAATTCGAGGGGGTAGGCCCGATGCTCTTCGCCGGTCCAGGACGAGAGCACCACCTCATCAAGCCCGTGGGTGCGCAGCCAAAACTCGACGGTAAAGGCTTCGCGGCGGCCCAGAGCAAATTGATTGGGCATTCGGAGCAGCAGGGGCGATGTGGCGCGCTCCAGGTCGAGGGCGAAGTTGGAGTTGTCGGGCCGAGGAGGAGAGGATACCTTGATCGTTTGGGACTGTCGATCGGCAGTCCGTAACTGCCGTGCCGACGCGGCCTCCTGGCCTTGGGGCATGGAGCCCTGGACAAACGGCGTCAGGTGCCACTCGTGCTGTCCCAACTCACGACTCAACTGCACGCGCACCACGAGCTCGTGGGGGCCCTGGATTGAAGTGCTGGGGGTGAGAAAGACCGTGCCGTCGGAGGCCGGTCGGAGCTCAACCGGGACCGATCGGGTTCCGTACCGGAGGAGGTGCGCCGCTTGCACCGTCCAGCGGTCCGGGAGTTGAAGACGGACCCCGTCGATGGGACGGTTCGGGTCGAGCGTGTGGAAGAGGTTTGCGGTCTTTCCAGCCGTCCGGGTTGGGGGGGGCGTGGAGGACACCTGCGCCTCGATGGTGTGCACAACCCCGGTGGTCCCGAGAAGGCAGAGCAACACCAGAAAGCAGGCAACACGACGCATGGGGGGACTCCGCTCTGGCCATGAGGCTCGCCAAGCTGTCGACGAGGCGTTCCGACCGAACGGATTGGGGCGTGGCGCTCGCTCCGCGGCCGGGGGCCGCGCGACCTTCATCGACGAATCACGAGCGCACTGTATCTTCGGTAGGGGTGGTTCGTAATCATAGCCGAACCCTCCATGAACCACAAATGAAGACCAGTTCTGTTCCTCAATCCCATGGCTGATATTCCGGACGATCTAACCGACGTGGGCGCTCATCACGGCAACCAGCCCCCCGATGAGACGGGCCAGACGGTCCGTTCTCCAGAGGGGCCGGACCCCGGTGCGTCCGATGCCCAACCGTCCTCGGCGCTTTTTCAGGTACTTCGAGACGCGTCGACGGATCGGGTGACGATTCGAGCGCATTCGGCCCGCGCCGAGGTCAAGCCGCCGGAGGAGGGGGAGGAGATCGGCCGGTACCGCACTGTCGAGGGGCTCCGCGACGCCCTCGCGGGCATCGGACTGGACGAGCGAGTGGCCGTGTTTGACGATGTAGAGGCCAACCGTGTACTGGTAGACGCCGACGTGACCGCCGATCATCCCTGGTTGGGCCAGGCGCGCTACCCGACGGTCACGTTCTTCGAGACGACCGACGAGGCCCGGGCCTTCGCCGACGCTCACGACCGTCCCGCCACGGACGGCTAACCCGCCCCCGGTGCCCTAACGACCCGACAGCACCTGCTCACAACCTGTCTTTCCAGTTTCCATGCCCGTGGATACGCTCCGCGCCACCCTGGTCTCTGTGCATGCGCTCACGCCGCGGGTCAAGCAGTTCCTGCTCCGCGTGGACGGGCACACATTCGAGTTTACCCCGGGTCAGCACGTGAGCGTAGCCTTCGAGGGGGCTGAGGGTCGGCGTCGATTCCGTCCCTACTCGCCGGTGAGCCAGCCCGGGACCGACACCATCGCTCTTGCGGTGAAGCGCTACCCGGAAGGGGCATGTTCCTCCTGGATGCACGAGCGATCGGTGGGCGATCCCATCGAACTCACGCCACCGTCCGGCAACTTGGGACTTCGAGCCCTGGATCGGGACGTGGTCTTCGTCGCCACCGGCACGGGCATCACGCCGATGATTTCGATGGCGACACGGTATCTCACTGCGGGAGGCGGCGACGCCACTTTCTTGTTTGGCGAGCGCACCCAGGCGGACCTGATGTATCGTGAAACCCTCGACCTCTACGCTGCCAACCACGACCGCTTCACGGTAGCCTACGTGCTGTCGGACGAGGAGTGGGCGGGACGCACCGGGCATGTGCAGGCACACCTTCCCGCCCTCATCGACCGGTTCGAAGGGCCGTATTTCTACGTCTGCGGCGTGCCGGAAATGGTGGTCGACACGAAGGCCGCCCTCCAAAATCTCGGCGCGCCGGACGCCCACGTCGTCACGGAGGGGTGGGAAGATGGGGCGGTGGACGAATAAGCCCCCAACGCCCGGCCTCCTAGCACTCCATCCGCTCGCAGAGGTGTTCGCGGAGCTGTTTGCGGGCGCGATGCAACCGGACCCGCACATTGACCTCCGTCAAGCCAAGGTGCTCGGCCGTCTCGGCGGTCGACTTTTCCTCCAAGTCCCGCAACTGCACCACGCGCCGGTAGTGGTCGGGCAGTTCCTGCAGGGCGTCGTGCACGATGCGCTTCCGCTCGGACAGCTCCACGTCCTCCAGCGTGGTGGGAGGTTCCTCGTTCCGGTCGACCTGTAGAAATTCGATCGTCTCGTGCTCGTGGTACTTGTGGCGACCGGTTTTGCGGAGGTGTCCGTAAGCGAGGTGCTTCGCGATCGAGAACAGCCAGGTCGACACCGAGGACTCCCCGCGAAACTTCTCAATTTGGCTGTAGGCCTCGGTAAACGTTTCCTGGACGATGTTCTCGGCCTCGTCGGCGTCGTCGACCAGCTTGAGGATAAAGCGGCGGAGGCGCTCTCGCTCCTGTTCGAAGAGGCACCGGAATGCGTGCTCGCTTCCTGATTTGAGGGCGTCTACTTTTGGGTCGTCGGCGGTGCAGGGCTGGCGCATCTCCATACTGAAGACTGGGCTGGTGTGTAGAAAGGCACGGAGGGACGGCGGGGACGCCTTGTCACCGTCTTCACTGCAGTGTACCTTCACCGGCCCGGCAGGTTATCACAAAAGTCTAACAGGAGAATAAGCGTTCGACGACACCGCACCCGCGGTTTTTGTTCATCTGCCTGAGGTCCCCCCGGCATGTTGCATCGTCTCGCCGCCCTTCTTCTCACGCTCGCGCTCTTGCCCATGGCTGTGCAGGCCCAGGAGGAGCCCCGGCCCCGTATTCGAGACCTTGGCGTGGCGCCCGGCCTCTTCAACACGGGGTCCTTGAACGCCATTACGGATGTGGGCGGCGTACGGGTAGGCCACCGGACGCTCAGGGAGGGCGATTCGGTGCGGACGGGTGTCACGGCCATTCTGCCGCATGCGGGAGATCTCTTTCGGGAAAAGGTGCCCGCGGCGGTGCATGTGGGCAACGGCTTCGGCAAGGCGGCCGGGTTCCTGCAGGTGCAGGAGTTGGGCACGATCGAGACGCCCATCGTGCTCACCAACACGCTCGACGTAGGCACGGCGGTGGAGGCAGTGGTTGACTGGACGCTCGACCGACCGGGCCACTCTGACATTTACTCGGTGAACGCCGTAGTGGGGGAGACCAACGACGGATACCTCAACGACATCCGGGGGCAGCACGTGACGACCGACGACGTGGTTTCCGCCATCGAAGAGGCCTCAGGCGGGCCGGTGGCGGAGGGCAGTCTAGGCGCGGGGACGGGAACGAGCGCGCTCGGGTGGAAGGGCGGCATTGGCACCAGCTCGCGGGTGACGCCGGACCCCCACGGGGGCTACACCGTCGGGGCGCTCGTGCAGGCCAACTACGGAGGTGTGCTTCGCATCGATGGGGTGCCGGTGGGAGAACGACTCGGCCGCCACGACTTCCGTTCCGTCGTTGAGGGAACCGAGGGCGAGAGTCGGGGGCCCGAAGACGAAGGCTCGTGCATGATCGTATTGGCCACCGACGCGCCGGTGAGTCCACGCAGCCTGGAGCGGATGGCGAAACGGGCCATGCTCGGTCTCGCCCGCACTGGTAGCTATTCGAGCAACGGCTCCGGCGACTTCGTCGTGGCCTTCTCGACGCAGAACCGGCGCACCGACGACGCGACCCCGCGTCCCGACTCGCTGATCCCCAACGACCGGATGAATCCGCTCTTCCTCGCCACCGTGGAGGCGACGGAGGAGGCTGTGTACAACGCCCTCACGACCGCCACGACGGTTACCGGGCGCCAGGGGCATACGCAGAAGGCCCTGCCACTAGACCGCCTCCGGACGATTCTCCGCGAGGCGGGCCGCATCGACACCGACGAATAACCTTCGCTCTCGCTCATGGCTACGGACGCGGACCGCCCGTCCCCGCCGGGCGACGAAAACATTGAGACCACCTTCCGGCGGCTGCGCCGGGACGGCCACTCGCGCCTGGAGGCCCTCCGCATGGTCCTCGACGTGCTTGACGTGTCGCTTGCCGACGCGAAGCGGCTGCTCGCGAACAACGATACGTGGGACGAGGCTCGTGCAGCGGCGGGAGAGAAGGGGGGGACGGGACCGGAAGACCCGAATGGGAGCGACGATCCGGTTCCACCGGCTCCGGCATGACGATCAAACTCAGGCATGACGATAACACTCACTTGAGCCGGGCGGGAAGACGTTCCACCATGGGCGTTCAACGCACGGCGGTGCTTCCGTTCGTTCGCGTCGCCATTAGGAAGCCACCGTACGTTCTTCCTCTGCTGGCGCTAGCCGCAGCCCGGTCCGCACGTTCGGACGAGGAATCTCAGCTGTGGTGCCGTCTACTCGATCCCCGCGACCACGAATCACGCTTCACGTATCTCGCCTCACACATCATGGTTGGGGAGGGCTCTCATCCACCAGCGACTTGTAAAAATCGAGCGTCTGCTCGGCGATGGCGGTCCAACTGAACTGCTCTTCCACGCGCCGCCGCGCCGCGCTGCCCATCGCGTCGCGTCGCTCCGGATCGGCCATCAGCGTATTCACCCCGTCGGCCAGGCCCCGCGCAAACGCCACAGGCTCGGCCGGCTCCACGTCGTCCCCCCCGGTCGGGTCTACATCCACTAACAGGCCCGTTTCTTCGGGAACCACGATCTCAGGGATGCCGCCCACGCGGGAAGCCACCACCGGCGTCTCGCAGGCCATCGCCTCCAGGTTGATGATGCCAAATGGCTCGTACACGCTGGGGCAGACGAAGACCGAGGCGTGTGAGTACATCGTGATCACGTCCTCCCGCGGCAGCATCTCGTCGATCCACACGATGCGGTTGTCGGTCTCGGCCCGCGCCGTCTCCACACGTGCCGTCATCTCCTGCCCAATCTCTTCGGTGTCGGGGGCGCCCGCGCAGAGCACCACTTGGACATCGTCGTCGAAGTGGTGGATGGCCTCCACGAGGTGCAGAATGCCTTTCTGCCGCGTAATGCGCCCTACGAAGAGGACGAACGGTTGGTCGGGGTCCACGTCGTACGCCTCCAGCACTGAGCGGTCGGGCCGCGGGCAGTACTGGTCGATGTCGATGCCGTTGTGGATGACCCGTGTCTCGGCGTTGCCCACATCGTAGAGGGATTGCACGTCGTTCTTCATTGCGCCGGAGACGGCCACCACACCGTCCGCGTTCTCGTAGGCCGTACGCTCGACCCAGGAGGAGCCGTCGTAGCCGGTCCCCAGTTGCTCGCGCTTCCAGGGACGGTGCGGCTCTAGCGAGTGGGTGGTGAGGACCAACTGGCCGCCGGTGAGTTGCTTGGTAAGGCAGCCAGCGAGGTGCGAGTACCAGGTGTGTCCGTGAATAATGTCGGCATCGGCCACGGAACCGGCCATGATGAGGTCGCGCGCCATGGCGTCCATGAACTTGGCGTGGCGTTCGTCCTGGCGCGGCAGCTCGAAGTCTGGGTCGATGCCGCGTACGCGGAGATTGCCACGCGTCTCGTCCTGGTCGCCAAAGCAGAGCACCTCGATCTCGTGGGCCCCGTCGTCGAGCGCCGCCAGTTCACGGGTGAGGTACTCAACGTGCACCCCGGCCCCGCCGTAGACGTTAGGCGGGTACTCGTTGGTGAGGATCGTGATGTTCATAGGTTTGAGACCTCGATCTGCAAAGAGGGCAGGGGAGAAGGTTGTGGTACGGAGGAGGAGAGAGCACGGGGGTGGGGCACGGCCGACCGGAAAGAAGGAATTCCTTCAGTCACGCCTTCCCCTCTCAGGCCCCCGTGCTCCCACACTCAGATAATCGTGTCGTCGGGGATGTCGGTATTTTTCGGGATGACGACGATTCCGTCCCGAATGTGGTAGAGGTCTTCCTCGGCCTCCTGTACGTTGTTGCGGTTCTTGATGATGCACCGCTTCCCGATCGACACGTTCTTGTCGATAATCGCTCCCTCAACGTACGACTCCTCCCCGATCCCCGGATTGGGCGGGCCCTCCACGAATCCGCGTTCTTCCATGTCGTGCCAGCGGAAATGATCGGCCCCCATCATCACCGTGTTCTTGAGGGTGGTGTTGCGGCCCACGTACGACCGGATGCCGATGACGGACTGCACGACCTGACTATTTTCGATGAGGCTACCTTCCGCAATCAGTGAGTCTTGTACCGTCGAGTTCTGGATCTTGGCGGGGGGCAGCATGCGGGCCCGCGTGTAGAGCGGTCGGTTCGGGTCGTACAGGCTGAAGGGGGGCTCCGGCTCGGCCAGCATCAGGTTGGCCTCGTAGAAGGAGCGGATGGTGCCGATGTCGCTCCAGTAGTCGGCGAACGGGTAGCTGGCCACCGTCATCTCGTCGATGGCCCGGGGGATGATCTGGTTGCCAAAGTCGTGGTCGTCGGGGTTCGCCTCCAGTAGTTCGCGCAGCGGCTCGCGGTCGAAAATGTACATGCCCATCGATGCGAGGTACGTGCGCCCCTCGTCTTCAAGCTCCGGCTGCACCGGGCTCTCCAGGCCGTCCAGCTCGTCGGCGTCGGGCTTCTCGTGGAATTCGGTGATGATGTCCTGCTCGTCGGTCTTCAGGATTCCGAACGACGTGGCATCGTCGGCGGTCACCGGGATGGTGCCCAGGGTTACGTCCGCTCCCGTCTCGCGGTGGTGGGCCAGCATGTTTCGGTAGTCCATCGAATAGAGCTGGTCGCCCGACAGGATGAGCACGTGCCGGTGCCGGTGCCCTTCAATGTGGGGCAGGCTGCGGCGCACCGCGTCGGCCGTGCCCTGAAACCAGTCTTTGGAGGAAGGGGTCTGCTCCGCCGCCAGGATGGACACGAAGCCGTTGCTGAAGCGGTCGAACTGGTAAGCGCGGGCGAGATGGCGGTTGAGGCTGGCGGAGTTGAACTGGGTAAGGACGAAGATGCGCGTGATCCCTGAGTTGATGCTCGCCGAGATGGGCACATCGATGAGGCGATAGCGCCCGGCGAGGGGCACGGCGGGCTTGGCCCGGAGCTTGGTAAGTGGATAGAGGCGAGTGCCTTTGCCACCGCCGAGAATGACGGTGAGGATCGAGGTGTCGAGCGACGTGGTCATAGCGAGGGGCAAAACGGAGAGCAGGGCCAGGAAGCTCCTGCGCGGCCGCCGCAGGAGTGGTTCTGTGTTGGGAGAGACCAAGAAAGAAACCCGCGGCGTATGATGCAACGAGCGGTTCGGAAGCGTCCAGATGCTCCACGGAATGGGTTGGTCCTGTTTACGCTCGGGCCGTTTCAGCAGGGGGGCTGTGAGGTCGACTGGCCCTCCTGGCCGTGTGGGGCGAGGGGGGCGGAATGCAGCCTACCGGACGTGGATGAGCCGTCCCCGGTCGCGGACGCGGCCATTCACGCTCAGCACGTAGAGGTACACGCCACTGGCGCGCCCCGTACCCCGAAAGATCTCTGTGTACTCGGCGGGACCAAGCCGCCGGTCCAGAAGGACTGATACGCGGCGCCCCAGGAGGTCGTACACGCTGAGCGATACGGGTGCTGCTTCTTCGATCGAGAACGTGAGGGTGGTCCGGTCCGCAAATGGATTTGGGGCGGCACGGACGCCCGCCCCCGGCGGCACGGACGGCCCCGCGGGCGCTTCTTGTCCCGCAAAAAATTTGACCCCACCGCCATCGCCTCCGGTCATTAGGTCGACTCGATTGTCCCCGTCCACGTCGGCCAGGGTCGGGGCCACTAGCGGGCGCAAGGGGACGGCGAGGGAGTCGGCCTGAGGGGCAAATTCGGCGGACTGCGGCGACCCGGTGTTCCGGTACACCGACAGGCCTGCGTTCGTCCCCAGGTACAGGTCCGGTGCTCCATCTCCGTCCCGGTCCACGAACGCAGGGTGGGTGCGGCTCTTGCCGGCCCGGAGGTCGGCGTACGTGTCGGTGACGAGCGTGAAGGCAGGCTGCTGCGGCGTCCCTTCGTTACGGTAGAACGCCACCGTGCCCTCTGCACCCGAGGATCCGGCAAACAGATCCAGGTCGCCGTCGCTGTCGATGTCCACGAGGGCCGGGGTGGCGTAGTTGCCCTGGGGGAGCGTGAGGTCGCCTTCGGGGGCACGCCCGAACTGAGGGGACTGGTCAGTTCCGATATTGCGGTAGAAGCGAATCGTGCCCGAAAAGGTACCCACGAACAGGTCGGGGTCGCCGTCGCTATCAATGTCCGCAAACGCCGGGGCGAAGTTGAATCCGTCCGTGCGCTTGGGCAGAAGCCGGGACGTTCGCCGCCGGAAGATCGGGGCGGTGGGCGTGCCCACGTTTTCGACGTGGTGGAGGCGTGCCGCGTCGCCACCGGGAGCCTGGTTGTTGCCCACCACCAGATCGCGGTCGCCATCGTCGTCCAGATCCACGAGGGCGGGGGCACTCACGCCCCCTACGTCCAGCGTCGACACAAATTGGCGGGTTCGGAGCGTGTAGTCGGGCTGCGCGTCGGTCCCTTGGTTTTCGTACTGAAGCAGGTTTGCGACCGCGCTGCTCCCGGTGCCGCTCCCGCCCAACACGCCGACGAGCAGGTCGAGGTCGCCGTCGCCATCCAGGTCCGCCAGGGACGGCACGTTGTACCCGCTTGTCTGCACGGGATCGGAGGGAGGGAACGTGTCGGCCTCGCGCTGGAGGACAGGCGCTTCGCACGAGCCGGTGTTCTCGATCAGGTAGAGGCTCTGGCTGAAGAAGTCGCCCCAGAGCAGGTCGGGGTCACCGTCGCCTCCCAGGTCGCCGCTGGTGAGGGCATTGGCCCCGTGCCGCGGGGCGGAGCCAAAGTTCTGGGGCGACGAACGGCCCCCGCATACGCTGGGCGGCCCCACACAAACGCCCTGATAGCGATCTGCCTCCTTCCGGAACGCCGGGATGCCCTCGTCGCGCGTCCCGATGTGCTCGTAGTAGCGAAGCCGTCCGTTGAGGGTGCCGAGGAGGAGGTCCGGTGGCCCGGCGCAGTCGAGGGCTGCGAGGAGCGGAATGTTTTGCCGATCGGCAGGGATGGGGGCGCCGTCCGCGTCGCGGAGCGGTCCGTCGACGCGTTCGAAGTCGGGCGTCCCCGAGGTCCCGACGTTTCGGTAGTAGCGGATGTTGCTGGTGGGCTCTTCCGCCAACAGGTCGAGCGGGCCCTTGCCGTCCAGGTTGCCGAAGCGAAACCACGCCCCCACCTCAAGGCCCTGAAAATGATCGGTCCGCCACCGAAACGACGGCGCCGTGGGTGTGCCGGTGTTTTCGAAATGGATGATCCGGTTGCGCCGCTCCTGGAGGAACAGGTCGAGGTCGCCGTCTGCGTCGAGGTCCACGAGTTGCGGGCGGGGGGTGTTCAGGCCGCCTAGGAACGGAAACGCGTACGCCTCTCCGGTGGTGTCCCGCACCGGAAACGGCGACACGCGCTGTTCAAAGGCCTGCCCCAACGCCCCGTGCGCCCCGCCCGTGAGCCCAAGGATGGACGTGAGGAGACCTGCAAGGAGCCACCGACGCTTCATGGAGACAGATCAGTTACGAACTCCAAAGAGAGTGCTCGTGGCCGATGTTGGGCCCAGCGAGCGGCGCTTGTTGCGAGAGGCGGGGCCAAGGGGGGACTTCTCAGGGCCGCCATCGCGAGTTAATGCCGGTCGGGTTTTGCCCCACTTCAATGACCGTCGCAATCGACTGGGTGCGCGGATTGATCGCGACGACCGTTCCGGCCCCGTCCGGGGCGTCATAGGTTCCGTTCTGATTGTTGTTTGAGACGTACAGGAACCGTCCGTCACCGGAGAGGGTGCTTCCGTGGGGCTGTGCCAGGCCGGGACCTCGAAGGACGGTCGTGTCGAGGGTACTGGTGTTCAGGGCATACACCGTATTGGTCGCCTTGCTCCCGAAGTACAGGGTTGATCCGTCGGCGGAGAGTTGAGGGTGCCAGGGTGCTGCGCCGACCGCCACACTGTCCGCGAGCATCGGGGCGGTGGGGGATTGGAGGTCAAGCACCTGAACCTGACCGGCCACCTGACCCGTGACGAAGGCCGTCCGGCCGTCGGGGGCGATATCGAACTGCACATACCGCTGCCGTGAGCCGGGAAGCGTGACCGGTGGCTGCACCTCCTGGGTCTCAGTGTTGATGGCCACGATACGGTTCGTCGTGAGGCTGCTGCTGTACGCGTAGGCACCGGTGGGACTCACCGTCATGCCATGCGGCCGGTCGATAGGGACGGAAAGGGGGACCGCGACGGGCGTCATTTCCGACCGGTCAATTACGGCGATGGTGCTTGGCACATCGGGCAGGCTCATTGTGTGCCCGGCGTAGAGCAGGTTCGTACGTGGATGCAGCGACAGCATGCCCGGCGACTCGAACGCGACGGTGCCCATCCGCTCGTTGCGGGCGTTGAACTTGGCCACGGTGTTTTCCCCAATTAGGGAGACGTACCACGCCGAGCCGTCGGGCTCCACGACCACGTGGTGCGGCTTCGCGCCCGGAGAGAAGCCGTGGGCGGTAAGGTCGACTGTCTCCACGATCGACTGGGTTGCGGGATCGATCACGGACACCGTCGCCGACGCCTGATTACACACGTAGACGGCGTTGGCCGGGTTGGGGGAGGAGGAAGAAGAGGTTGTGCTGTCGCAGCCCACTAGCACCAGAACGGCGGCGAGCAGGGCACCGCGAAGCCACGCAGGGGGAGGGGGCATTGGGCAACTGAGAAAGCAGTTCCAGAGAGGGGCAACTGAGGAAGCAGTTCCAGAGAGATCAGTGAAGAGGGGGCTACCGCGTCACGACGAGCTTGCGGGTCAGCTGCACGGATTCGCCCCAGACCTGCAGAAAGTACGTGCCGCTGGCCCGCTCGGAGGTGCGAAGGCGAAAGTGTTTCGTCGCTCCGGCCTGTACCGGGCCGTTGTGCAGCAGACGCACACGGCGGCCCATCGTGTCATACAGCGCCACCCGAAGCCGCTGCGTCTCGCGGAGAATCAGTTCGAAACGGGCCTGCTCGCGTGCGGGATTCGGGAACGGGCCGTCCGCCCGGTAGGCCTCGCGGGGCCGGATGCGAAGGGTGCGCGCACGACTCGTGAAGACACTGCTGTCGGTGGCCGTGTGTCGCACGCGGACCTGATGGGTGCCGGGGACGAGTTCCACGAATGCAAACTCGTAGTCCTGAACGCCGCTGTCCCCCTGAGCGTCGAAGGTTTGGACCGATTGCCATGCCGTGGCCGCTGGCGGCTTGTGCTGAAGCTCCATTTCCGCCGTCTCGGCGTCGCCCGAGACGGTCCATCGGATGAGGGCCCCCTGGTCGCGCGGGGTTCCCGTGACCGACAGGATGGGCTGGAAGCTCGGTTGGACAACGAACAGCCCTTCCCTGATGCTGCTGACGAGGACCATGTTGCGCTCAAAAAACGGATAGGTGCTCCACGCGCCCTGGAACGAGGACGCGTTACCGTTCGGGAAGGTGTCAAAGAAGGCCACCTCGGTCGGGCGCTCCGGGGCAGACACATCTAGGATGCGAAGTCCGCTCTGGTAGTTGGCCTGGTATGCGTAGTCCCCCACAATGTACTGGTTGTGGTCAATGGCACCGGTCCTTCCCGCGTGGCTGGTCACGAGCTCCGGGCTGTCCAGGTTGGTGATGTCGAAGACGAGCGTGCGGGTACTATCGGCGGTTCCTTGCCGCTCGTCAAGCTCATCGTCAACGTAGAGGTAGCGATGGTCTTCAGTCAGCCAGGCCTGGTGGGTGTATCCAATCTGGGGGTACGTCGCGTTGGCGATTGTGGCAGGGGCACTTTTGTTTTCGACGTCGGCAATGTTCAGGGCCGTTTCGTTGGCGTTGAAGCAGACCTCCCGCCCGTCGTAGTCCGAGTCGGGCCCCTGGTAGACGACGCACTGTGCGTCGTGCGTGTAGCCTGTGCCTGCCCGCCCCGTGGAGGGATCGGCAAAGCACCCAGCAAAGGCGGGGGCCGTCGGGGCCTGCAGGTCAACCATGTGAAGGCCGCCCCCACAGGTGGTGCCGTTCCCATTGGCCCCGACGACGTAGGCGAACTCGGTTTTGGCGTTGATCACAACATTGTGGGCCGCGCCCATCCGGTCGTAGTGCGCCGTCTCCGAAAACATCACCGGACGCTCCGCGTCGCTAATGTCGCGCAGCTGGGTCAGGTCAAAGACCTGCAGGCCATGCCCGGCCGCTTCGCTCACGACGTAGGCGTGATTGGCGTGCACCTTGACATCGCGCCACGTGCTCGATCCTGTGTGGCTTGGGAGGCTTCCTAGGTACACCGGTTCGGTAGGGGTGCTCACGTCCACGAAGGCGGTCCCGTCCGTCCGCCCCACGAGGGCGTACTCAGTTCCGGTCTGTGGGTCGGTCCAGCCCCACACGTCGTTGGCCTCGACGCCGGCTCCCCCTCCAAGCTCATTGAGAGGCAGGTACGAAAGCAGGTCGACATTCTCGCAGGGGTAGCGATCGGCCGAGCCGTCCGCACAGTTCACCTCGTCCCCGGTAATGGGAGACTGGCCACGCGCCGTGCGAGGGAGCAATCCCGTGAATAGTAGACTGAGAACGACAAGCGACGAGACGAGAAGAGATGCGTGCAGGTAAGACAAACGGGGCACAGCACTGGCGGGGCCGATCGGGGGGAAGAGGGGAGGAGCTGTCGACCTCGTTTCGAGATGAGAGGCACATTTTCTGCAATTACCGATCGGGTAGAAAGATCCGTTCGGAGGGGCCGCGTAGGGGCTGCAGAAGAGTCTCCGTCTACTGGAAGAGGCGAAGAACGAGGTTCAGCAGAAGCGTAAGGACCACGCTCAATACGATCATCGTCGCGAGGGGTGCGTAAATACGTACGTTGTCGCCCTCGTACAGAAGGTCGCCCGGCAGATTCCCCAAGTCGACAATTCGCCCGAGGAGAAGGACCAGCCCCCCGATGAGAACCAGGCTGAGTCCTAAATACATCAGTCCCCGTCCAAGGGTGCTGGCGCCCATGAGACCTGAACCGTCTGTTCACGTGCGGACGTCGTTGCGTTCGGTAATAACCGGAAGATCGGCTCACACGTTCGGCGCCGCAGTCGACGGATTGTCCACAAAACTCTACCCCGTGCCGCCCGTGAGAGAGGCGCGCTTCACTCCGACTGACTTCTCTGACCTATGCTAAAGTCAACTCTCGTCGTCCTCCACATCATCACCGCCGCGGCGTGGTTTGGACTGGGCCTTCGTCTTGCGGGGCGGGCCCGAAAGGTGCTCGACCTGGGGGGGGAGGCGGGCGTAGCCTTGGCGGCAGACGGGCAGGATTCCGTGCGACAGATGAATATCTTCGTGGTGTTGACGCTGGTGTTCTCGCTCGGCGCTTTCGTGGCTGGGGGACACTTCGCCGCCTACGGTCCGCTCTACCACACGTCCGTCACCCTGATCGTGCTGCTCGCGGCGGATCAGCTCTTCGTGATCCGGCCAGGGTGGAATGCCCTGCAGGCCGCCGTGGAGGGCGGCGACGTGGCTGCGGAGGCGGCCGACTCGGCCCGCAAGAAGGTGGCCATTGGGACCGGGATGGGGCACCTGCTCTGGCTCGTCATGCTCGTGCTCATGCTCTGGAATCAATACCTCGCCGCATATCTGTAGCCGTCGCGGTGGGCTCATGAGACCGATGCGGAATCACGCCGACGACGGGGAAGAGGGACGAGCGACGGCGCCCTGTTCGTACTGGTCGGGACGGCGGTGGTGAAGAAAGAGCTGGCGGGCCGGCGCGTCGTCCCGGTCGGCGAGAGAAATCGATGCGTGCAGAATGCTCTCGTCGCCTTCGGGGGCTTGAGCGACCACTTCGCCGAACGGGTCCGCCACGAAAGAACGTCCGGCAAAGCGCATGTCGCCCTCCTGCCCCACGCGGTTAGCGAGCGCAGTGAAGAAGCCGTGCTGGAGCGCAGCTACCCGAAGCTCCGCCTCGTACATGCCCTCAGGCCACTCGCCGACTGTGCCGGCTTGAGGGACAACCACGACTTCAGCGGCCTGAAGAGCCAGTGCCCGCAGGTACTCGGGGTAGTGCCGGTCATAGCAAATGGCCACCCCGATTCGCCCAATGGCCGTGTCGTAAACGGGAGCACCGGTGTTGCCCGGGGTGTAGTAGCCCTGTTCGTGGAAGTGCTCGTACTCGGTGATGTGCATCATGCGTGTTCGTCCGAGCACGGTACCGTCCGTGTCGATCACCGGTGAGGTATCGTACGTCTGGTCACCGTCCCGCTCCATCAGGTTGAACACCACCACGACTCCGTGCCGCGCGGCCTGCTCGGCCAGCACCTCGGTCGTAGGGCCGGGCACGGGCTCGGCGAGATCCTTGGGGGACTCGGGACGGTCCGATTGTGGGAGGCGCGGGTAGAACGGTGTGAACGAGAGCTCCGGAAAGACCACCAGGTCGGCTCCGGCCTCGGCGGCCGCCGCGAGGGCCCGTACCCCTTTGCTGCGTGCGGTGGCGGGAGACGAGGCAACGGACTGTTGGATGAGGGCAATGTCCATGGCAGAGTACGGGTCGGTCGTGAGGGGGAGGGCAGCGGTCGCCCGGCACCGGGTGGGGCAGAAGAGGGCGAAACAGGGGGAAGGTCGTAAAATACATTCCGATGCAGCAGGTCGGGGCTACGACGCCGGGGCGGTACGGCCGGGGGCTACGAACGCATCCGGAAACCTCGAGGCAGCCGTCTCGACGACGCGCTCGGCCTGGCGCTTCGTGTCGAATGGGCCGAGACGCACCCGGTAAAAGGGCGGCCTCCACTTGATGGTCACCGGGCGGCTGGATGAGTGGGCACTGGGGGCCAGTGGGGGGCGCTGGGCGGAGGGTTGCTGCTTCCACCAGCGCAGGGCTTGTCCCAGGGTCTCAGCGGCCTGCGTTTTCTCCTCGGTCAGCTGAAGGTGCACGTGGTACACACGAGACGAGGCGTCCTCCGACGAGGGGGCCGACTCGGGACCCGAACACGCGTTGATCAGCAGTATCCCCAGCAGAGTTCCCCCAGCGAGAACAAACAATCGTGGCACCATAGGGCGTAGGGATCCAAGCGGTGGGGAGAGGCATCGATGCGGTCCGCCGTGCGTTGCCTCCTACGCATCCTTCAGGAGGGCTGTTCGGGCGTGCCCGGCATCTTACGCCTCGGTCCCGCGTTGAGAGCACGAATCATGAAGAGGGCGGACCAGCCCGCCAAACCTCACTCTCTCTCGGAGAGCCTCCCCGAACGCATTGCCTCTTGCACCGCGCACCCGGATGATGACTTTCATTCCTTCGCACGCTTCCTCTTCGACGCGTCTTTTTTTCCTCGCTCTGCTAGCCGCCGCGGGGGTCTTTGTCACGAGCGGCTGTGAATCGTCCGAGAGGCCTCTCTCGGCCACGACCGTCATCGATAGTGCCCGGGCCGCCCAGGGCGCTGCCTTGCTGGATCGGGCCGTCATGCGTTTTCGCTTCCGAGGGGATGCGTATCGCCTCCGGCACGACCAGGGCCGGTTTCATTACCGGCGTGACTACACCGATTCGCTGGGACGATCGGTCACGGAAGGCCTCACAAATGCGGGACTCTACCGGACGGTAGAGGGCGACACGGTGTCGCTCTCGTCCTCCGATCAGAGCGCTGTGGAAACGGCCGTCAACTCCGTCGCCTACTTTTCCTTGCTCCCTGAGCCGTTGGACGACCCGGCCGTGCAGCCCACGTATGGCGGCCGCGACACCATCGACGGGGTGTCGTACCACCGTGTGCGGGTGACCTTCCGCCAAGATGGGGGAGGGAAAGACTGGGAGGACGTGTTCGTGTACTGGTTCCGGACGGACACCTACGTCATGGACTACTTCGCCTACGCCTACGGACAAGGGGCGGACGAGGAGGCGGGCACTCGATTTCGGGAGGCCTACAACGCGCGTCGAGTGGGCGGCGTGCGTGTTGCCGACTATCGCAACTACACCGTCGACAGTCTCAGGGCGGATCAAATGGCTCAGTATCCCGACCTCTGGGGGCAAGGCGCCGCCCGTCTCGTCTCCCGCGTTGAATTAGACAGCGTGCGGGTTCGTCCGCTCTAGCGGCCACCGACGATACACATCGTCTTCTCTCTCCCCCAAGCGCCCGCCTCGATGCGCACGGTCCCCACAGGATGCCTGTCGCTTCTGGTTCTGGGAATGGTCTTGCTGGTCCCGTTTTTCCTGGCCAACGTCGTCCTGGTGGCCCTTGGCAAGTTGGGGCTGGGGCCGACCAGTTCGGGGCTAATTGCGCTGGGTATTTTTGTCGGCGGACTGATTAATGTGCCGGTTGCGCGCATCGAACAACCCGAGGTGATAGAACATCGCCCCACCCGGCTTCTGGGGCTGGGCCGCCTGCTGGCACCTCCCGTGAGGCGACGCACGCACACCGTTATTGCGGTAAACCTTGGGGGCTGTCTCGTGCCCACGGCCCTGGCTGGGTACCAGGCGGGTCGGATTGCTCTGCAGGCGCCTTCAGCCCTGTGGGCCTTGGGGGCAGCGCTGGTCCTCAACGTGGCCCTGTGCTACTACTTCGCCACGCCCGTGCCGAAAAAGGGGATCGCCCTCCAGCCCCTGATTCCGGCGGGGGCGGCCGCGCTGTGCGGCCTGCTGCTGGCACCCGCGTGGGCCCCGCCCATCGCCTTTGTGGCGGGAGTGCTCGGGCCCCTCATTGGGGCCGATCTCTTGCATCTCGGCGACGTCGCCAATTTAGGGGCGGGCATGGCTAGCATCGGTGGGGCCGGCACCTTCGACGGCGTCGTGCTCTCGGGCCTCGTGGCGACGCTCTTGGTGCCGGGGGCGCTGTAGGACACTGGCCGGGTACGAGGCGTGGTGATGGGGGCGCTGGGCTGCAAGGAAGGGGCACGGAAGCGTGAGTTTTATTATCAAATCATTATCCATAGGTTAAGGAAGCACAAGGTACCGATTCTTAAAAGAATGAGATAGAAAAAAGGGGGGTTATTCCCTATCGTAGAAGTGGCAATCGGAGAGAGGCCCGCCCTGTTGCTCGAAGGGGCTCAGGGCGAGGACGCACGCCCCTCGACGGTCGCCTAGCCGGACGCAGTTCCGGTCGGTACCCCACCACTCACAGGTGCACAAACCCAACCATCAACCCCCATGAAACGCTGGGCTACAACTTTTCCCTTACTTATTCTCCTTGGGGTCCTCATCTGGCCGTCCGCGGCGTTAGGCCAGGGTGTGACCTCGGCGACGATTCAAGGAACCATTCTTGACGAAAACGAAAATCCCCTTCCCGGGGCCAACGTCGTGGCGGTGCATGAGCCCTCCGGCTCTCAGTACGGATCCACGACCGACGAAAGCGGAAACTTCACCATTGCCAATGTTCGCGTTGGCGGTCCGTATAGTATTACGGTGTCGTTTGTCGGCTACCAGTCGAAGCGAGAGACAGGCATTCAGCTCTCCCTCGGCGAAACTCGGGAGTTTTCGCTGCAACTCCAGCCGCAAACACAGCAACTCGATGAGGTACAGGTCGTCTCCGAGCGCGGCGCGGTATTCGATAAAGATCGGAAGGGCCTCTCGACCAACATCTCCCAAGAGGAGGTGCAATCGGCCCCGACGATCGATCGATCGATTGCCGACTTCGCCCGCTTTACACCTCAGGCCATCGTGGGGAACGATGATGACGACGGATCCTCGATCTCGATAGCTGGGCAGAACAACCGCTACAATTCCATCTTCATCGATGGAGCGGTAAGCAACGATGTGTTCGGTCTCTCCGCCACGGGGACCGACGGCGGCCAGACCGGTGCGACGCCCATCAGCATCGACGCGATCGAGCAGTTCAACATCGAAGTCTCCCCGTACGACGTGACCCAGAGCTACTTTGGGGGCGGCGCCATCAACGCCGTCACGCGCAGCGGGACGAACCAGTTCAAGGGCTCTTTCGCCTTTGAGTACCGCGATGAGAACCTGGCGGAAGACCTGCCGGACGCCCCGTTTCCACAGTTCAGCAATGAGCGCTTCGTGGGACGCCTTGGTGGGCCCATCATCAAGGATAAGCTGTTCTTCTTCGTGAACTTTGACCTCAACGACGAGTCGTCCCCGCAGCCATTCGAGGGAGGGTTCGAAGAGTACCAGGGCTCGGCGATCCAAAACGAGTCGGACCTTAATGACCTAATAAGCTTCGTCGAGAATACGGTCGGCGACCGGTACGACCCGGGAAGCTTTCGGGGGCAGGCCACGACCCTCGATAGCGACAAGTTCTTCGGGAAGATCGACTGGAACATCAGTCAGAATCACCGGCTCAGCGCCCGGTACAACTACTCGGAGTCGCAAAACGTCGATGCCTTCGGCGGAAGTCCGACGGCGATCTCGTTCTCCAGCACGAACGAGGTGTTTCCGAACACCACGCACAACGCGGCGCTGGAGGTGAACAGCACGTTTGGGAATACCTACGCGAACAAGCTGATTCTCAGCTACAAGAACGTGGAGGACGACCGGGACACGAATCTCGACCAGCCGTTTCCAACCATCGATATTGGCGACGGACAGGGAGAGATTAGCCTCGGAGGTGAGCCGTTCTCGACGGTGAACTTCCTGAAGCAGGAGGTCTTCACTCTCACGAATGACTTCGACATCTTCCTGGGCGACCACACCATCACGGTGGGGACCCACAATGAGCTCTACGACCTCGCCAATAAATTCGTCCCCTTCAACTACGGCTGGTACATCTTCATCGACAACGATGGCTCCGGGTCCGCCGTTGACGACTTCAAGGAGACGGTGTGTGCGTCGGTAGACCCCGTGAGCGGCAATCCCTGCGAAGGAGTTGACGCCGGGGTTCGCAATTCGATCTTCGCCCGCGGGTTCTCGCTCGTGGACGACAACCCGAACACAGACGCGTTTGAGGAGCGAATTGGCGATGCGACGAATGCACAGGGCGCCTTCAGCGCGCTCAATACCAGCCTCTACGTGCAGGACGAGTGGACGGTGAGCGACCAACTGACCCTCACGGGTGGGCTTCGCGTCGACGTGCCGATTTATCTCGACGATCCGGCATTCGCCAACCCGTCCGATCCGCTGGTTCCGGATGATCCGGCCCTCAACCCGCGTAACACGACGATTCCGGAGATTCAGGAGTACTACTCGATGAACGGAGCGCGGCCGGGCGATACCCCGGATCCGGTCTTTCACTGGGCTCCACGCTTCGGCTTTAACTACGACGTGTTTGGCGACGACCGTACGCAGCTTCGCGGCGGTACGGGCGTCTTTACCAGTCGACAGCCCTTCGTCTGGCCCGGCGGGATGTACCTCAACAACGGGACCAACACCGGAACGGTGGACTTTGAGTTCGGTCAGAATCCGTTTCGTCCCAATCCGCAGAATGGCCTAACGGTAGCGGACTTCTCGGACCGACAGCCCTCGGACCTCATCCCGAGTGGGCGACTGGAGATGTTCGAGGAGGACTACATGAACCCGCGCTTCTGGCGCTCCTCGATTGGGGTGGACCAGCAGCTCCCAGGGGGACTTGTGGGGACGTTCGAGGCACAGTACTCAAATACCCTCCAGAACATTCTGGTCACGAACGTGAACCTGCGCCCGGCCAATGCAACCTTGAATGGCCCGGATGATCGCCCTGTCTGGGTGCCGTCGCAGTATGGCCCGGGCACGAGCCCGTTCACGCAGGCCGGTGATGTGCGCATTGACTCGCGCTACTCGAACATCCACCGGGTTGGCAATACCGATGAAGGGTATTCCTACAACATCACCACCCGGCTGCGCAAGACGTTCGAGGGAATCGTGACGGAGAACAGCGGTCTGCGCGCAGATGTGTCCTACACCTACGGCCGGTCCTTCGCCGTCAACGACGGCTTGTCGTCCCAGATCAACTCCAACTGGGACGGTGTGGAGCACGTGAACGGGGCCAACAACATCGAGCTCGCCGAGTCGGAATTCTCGCCGGGACACCGGATTCTTGGTCGTCTGAGCTACCGTCAACAGCTTCTCGATCAGGTCGCGGCGACCGTGACCCTGATCTACGACGGGCAGTCCGGACGCCCCTTCTCCTACGTGATTGATAACAGCGCCACCATGGTGCAGGAGCGGGGCGAAGACATGTCGCTCTTCTATGTGCCGAAGACGGCCAGCCAGCTTTCCTTCACGGAAACCACCGTGGGAGACGTCACGGTGAGTCCGGAGCAGCAGGCCGCGGCGCTTGAGGAGTTCATTCGTGGGAATGACTACCTGAGCGACAAGCGCGGCGAATACACGAGCCGTAACGCCGATCGTACGCCCTGGGAGGGAGTCTTTGACCTGAACCTTCGGGTCGAGGTATTCCAGGAACTCCTCGGGCGGCAGCAGAGCCTCGAGATTACGGCGAACGTGTTTAACTTCTCCAGCCTGCTCGGAGATGTGTTTGGTACAGACTGGGGCGAGCGATTCATCGGCACCAACCAGGTGAATCTGACCCAGTTTGACTCGTTCGAGAATCCGCCGGGAGAGGACGGCGGTCCGGGCATGGACCTCACGCCGGTCTACACGGCGCAGATTCTCGACGTGGACGATACCAACGGCGACGGAACGGCCGACACGTTCCGCGGCGCGCTCGACCAGGAAGAGGTGTTCAACGAGCTGCGGACTGGGTCGTCCTACAGTTCGCAATGGCAGATGAAACTGGGTGTGCGCTACACCTTCTAACGTCTGGCCTCGTCGCGGGAACCTGATTCCCGTTTGGGCGGTCGCCATCAGGCGGCCGCCCATTTTTTGTTTGGGGCCTGCTGGAGTCAGGTTGAGACTCGGTGGCAAGGTTGCCTTTTTACAGAACCTCTGTGCGCGTCGTCCCGCTTACCCCTTCGAAAGATTCCCGCCGCTAATGTCATTACTCCTGCGTTCCTCCCTCGTGGTACTCGCCGTGCTGTTGCTGAGCGGGGAGCAGACCGCCCTGGCGCAGACGGCCCACGAGGATCCGGTCCTGGAGTTCTCGCCGACACTCCGCCAGACGGGCCATGTGCCCCACGCCCCGATTAGCGAAATGAGCGGCATTGTGCGGAGTCGGTGGCAGGAAAACGTATGGTGGGTTCACAACGACAGTGGGGATCGGCCCCGCATTTTTGCGGTCGACAGTACCGGGGCTGTGCACGTAGCCCCGTGGCACAGCGATGAGCACGCTGCCGGTGCCGACGCATCCAAGAGTGAGAAGTCCGCCTGGCCGGGGGTGCAGCTCGGGGCTGCAGCCCACATCGACTACGAAGACATTGCTGTGGAGGACAGTACGCTGTACCTCGGCGATATTGGCAACAACGGCAATGCGCGGCGCGACCTGGGCATCTACGTGATCCGGGAGCCGTTTTACTACGACCGACGGACCCGTCCGGTCAAGCATCTGCCCATCCGGTATCCGGACCAGGAGACGTTCCCGGCCCAGGAGTGGGACTTCGACGCGGAGAGCCTCTTCGTGGACGACGGTACGCTGTACGTGCTTACCAAGCACCGGAAGGGGCAACAGATTGACGTGTCCGAGTCTGGAACCAAGCTGTACCGGCTGGACACCGAGTACACGCACCGCGTAAACACCTTAACGCTCGTCGACCGGCACGATTCTATTCCTCCCCCCACCGCCGCCGCCCTCAGTCCGAGTGGCGACCGGTTGGCTGTGCTGGGCTACGCATCGGTCTGGCTCTTTCCCCGCCCCGAGGATGACACGCACTGGCTCTCGACGGAGCCCCGGCGCATCGATTTGCCGGCGGAGCAAAGCAAACAGGCCGAAGCCGTGACGTGGGACGACCCGCACACGCTTCGCATCACCAATGAGCAGCGGGACGTGTTTGTAGTTTCAGTGCGGCCTACGCGGAGCCAATAGAGCCGGGGCGGCTTCGGTCCGGAATGAGCTATCGGTTTTTCACAGAATAGGAGGCTCTCCTCTCTTATTATCACGGCTGTACCCTGGGTCGCAATGCGTGTCCCTCAAGTCAATGGGGCCCAGCGTTACGATCCGCAGGGTGGCCGCCACGGGCCGCTTCCTTCACCGACTGACCGAACCGACCGATTCCATCATGATGACACGTTGGCTACCCCTCACTCTGCTTGCCGTCGTGACCATTGTGCTCGGGCTGCCCAGTGGCGCCGCTCAGGCGCAGGGGACGACGGCCTCGATCACGGGGACCGTCGTGGACGAAAATGAAGCTCCACTGCCGGGGGTAAACGTCGTTGCCGTCCACGAGCCGACCGGCACGCGCTACGGCACTGCCACGAACCCGAACGGTCGGTTTACCATCCAGGGCATGCGGGTCGGAGGTCCCTACACGATCTCCGCGTCCTTCGTAGGGTACCAGACCATCCGGCGCGAGGGCATTCAACTGCAGCTCGACGCATCCCGCGAGATCAATTTTGCCCTGGAGCCGAAGACCGCGCAGATGGAAGAGGTGGAGGTCATCGGGCAGCGGTCCGACGCGGTGATCGACAAGGACCGAACGGGGGCCGCCACGAATGTGTCGACCCAGCAGATTGAAGAGCTCCCGGCTATCGGTCGGAGCCTCACCAACTTCACGCGACTCGTGCCGCAGGCCCAGGGTGACGGCAGCATTGGCGGGGCCAACAGTCGCTACAACAACATTCAGATTGACGGGGCGACGCTCGACGATGTCTTCGGGCTGGGCGACGCGGTGCCCGGCAGCCAGGCGGGGGCCGAGCCCATCAGCCTCGACGCCATCGAGGAATTCAACATCAACATTGCTCCCTACGACGTCCGCTCCAGTGGGTTTACCGGTGGCCAAATCAACGCCATCACCAAGAGCGGATCGAACGAATTTGAAGGATCCTTTCGCTTCAAGGGCGGCACCGAAGACTTCACCGGCGACCTCGAGGGGGTAGGGACGGGAGAATTCAACCAGGCATTCTACGTGGGGACCTTCGGAGGGCCCATCATTGAGGATGAGCTGTTCTTCTTCGTTAGTGCGGAGCTGAAGCGAGAAAGCTCGCCGCTCGACACACGGGTCGGCGAGGATCTCGAAGGCACGAATGTTTTCCGAGAGTCCCGCGAGACGCTCACTGAGATCCAGTCGGTCTTCCAGGATACCTACGGCTACAGTCCGGGGGGCATTGACCCTCTCACGCAGCGGCAGGACGACGGGAAGCTGTTGGTGAAGCTCGACTGGAACATCAACGATAATCACCGCCTGACGCTCCGCAACAACTACGTGAACGCGACGGACGATCAGGGAATTGACCGGAACGAAGGAAGCTTCAGCTTCTCCAATCGCCAGTACGTCTTTCGCAGCCAGCAGAACTCGCTGACGGCCCAGCTTAACAGTAGCATCGGAAATAACATCTTCAACGAGGCCCGCTTCGTCTACACCCGCATTCGGGACGAGCGGGATGTTCAGGACACTGCGTTCCCGGAGATTACACTCGACCTTGGGGGCGGCGATGAGATCGGGGCCGGAATCGGCCGGTTCAGTCAGGCCAATCGCCTGGATCAAGACCTGTTCGAGTTCACCAACAACTTGTCCTACACCACGGGCGACCACACGCTGACAGTGGGGACGAGCAATAAGTTCTACCAGTTCACCAACTTGTTCATTCAGGATTTCTTCGGCTCGTACACGTTCGAAGAATTCGTGGCGGACGGCGACACCATCTCGGCCACCGAGGCGCTACGGCGCGGCCAGCCGTCGGAATACCAGTACAGCTACGCCACCCAGGCAGCCGGCACCAATCGGCCGGAAGCTGAGTTCTCGGCCTTTCAGTTTGGCGGGTATGTGCAGGACGAGTGGCAGGCTCTCGAAAATCTGCGGCTCACCCTTGGTCTGCGCGTGGATGTGCCGGTCCTGCCGGACGATCCTACCTTCAACCCCACGGCGTACGAAGCCTTTGGCCGAAGCACCAGCAACGTGGCGAGCGGGAATCCGCTCTGGTCGCCCCGGCTCGGGTTCAACTACGACCGGGCGTTCCTGAGCAGTGATCTCTCGACTCAGATTCGGGGAGGGATTGGCATCTTCAGTGGCGATCCGCCCTACGTCTTCATCTCCAACCAGTACAGCAATACGGGGGCCGACGTCAACCGAATCGACGCGACCTTCGACCAGGGAAGCGACTTCTACGGCGAGGGCGCACCGGAGGAGGGGCGCCGATTTGTCCCCACCAACATCGGCGAAAACCCGACGGCACAGCCGCTCCCCGCGAACGCTCCGTTCTGCCAGAACAACCCCGAGAGTGGCCGGTGCAGCGGCCTTCTCGCGCCGGTACAGACGACAGAGATTAACCTGGCGTCCGAAGACTTCAAGTACCCGCAGACCTTCCGGATGAACCTGGCGGTGGATCAGGAATTGCCGCTTGGCCTCGTCGGCACGCTTGAGGGCATCTACTCGAACACGATCAACGATGTCACCTTCCGCAACATCAACCTGGAGGCGCCGGAGCCAGGGGGGACCAGCGACGGGCGCTACCCGATCCAGGAGTCCAAGTACGGGCGTCCGTTCTACGGCACGCCGGGGGGCGACGTCAACCGCGTGAGCGAACGCTTCACCAACGCGATTCTCTTGGAGAATACGAACGAGGGGTACCAGTACAGCCTGACCGGCGAGCTGCAACGCAACGTGCGGACAGGCCTCGGCGGATCGATCGCGTACACCTACACCCGCGCCACGAATGTCAACAACGGATCTTCTAGCCGGGCCATCTCCAACTGGCAGTTTAACGAGAACAAGGACATCAACAACCCGCGGGTGGGGACGGCCGACTATGAGATCCGCCACCGCATTCTTGGCACGCTGAACTATACGCTCACCTACGGCGATCGCTTCGGGACGACCATCGGACTCATCTACGAGGGGCGCTCCGGAGAGCCGTTCAGCTGGATCTACGACGGCAACGCCAACGGCGATACGCAGACGCTGAACGACCTCGTGTACGTGCCGGAGAACCGGTCTGACATCTTCCTGGAGAGCGACAACTGGGAGCTGATGAACGCCTTCATCGATGGAAGCGACGCCCTCAGCGCGGCTCGCGGCTCAGTGATTGAGCGGAATACCGCCCGCACGCCCTGGCAAAATATCCTCGACGTGCAGGTCTCCCAGAGCATCCGGACGTTTGAGGGACAGCGCATCGAATTCATCGCTGAGGTCAATAACTTCCTGAACCTGCTTGATGATGACTGGGGACGGATTAGGAACACGAGCTTCAATAACGTCACGGCCTGGGGCTTCGAGGGCTACGTCCGACCTGAACAGGTCGGGACGGTTGAGAATGGGCGGGTGATTACGGAAGACGACGTAGGCAAGCCGCGCGTCACCTTTGAGGAGGAGACCGTCCGAGAGCGCCTAAACGGTGAGCAGTTCTTTACCTCGGAAATTCCCTCCCGCTGGCGCGCCCGCGTGAGCATCAAGTACACCTTTTAGTGTCCGCTATCCCCCAGCACCGTCTCCGCGCTCCAATCCGCAGAACGCACTCCGCCATGCATACGCTCTCCTCGTTTCGCCTTCCCGCTCTCTTCCTTGCCGTCGCCCTTGTCGTTGCTGGTTGCGACGGGTTCGACAGTGGCACGCCGCCCACCCAGTCCACTGGGGGAGCGGACGCCACAGTGTCGTTCGAGACGGACAATATCTCCATTACCGAAGAGGCCGGTGAGGTGGAGATTGAGGTCACGGTTACCAATCCGCCCAACGACACAGTGTCGGCGGAGGTGCTCTACGCCGACGGAACGAGCAGCACGAGCCCCTCGGACTTTGGCCTCGGGTCCAGTCGCAACGTGGGAAGCGGGTATGTAGCCGGGCGTGTGGTCTTCCCCGACACTGCGACCACGGGTAACACGCAGACTTTGACGCTCGACATTACAGACGAAGAAGAGAATGAGCCGAAGGAAGAGGGTGTCTTCGTCTTCCAGAATGTCACCAACGCGTCGGTCGGGGCGACAAATCGGCTAACGGTGGCGATCGGAGCGATCGAAATCTTCTTCAAGGACTTTGAGGGCGGAAGCTTGGGTCCGATGTCGGTCTTCAACGTCACCAACGGGAATGGATGGGGGGTCGGAAACTTCGACAACAACAGCTACGCCGTAGCCAACGCCTTTGACGGCAGCGAGGCCTCGAACTCATGGCTCATCAGCCCGGCGATTAACTTCAACGACTTTGAAGGCGAGACGCTCACCTTCCGGAATAAGAAACGCTTCGACGATGGAGGGGAGGTGCAGCCGCTTCAGGTGAAGGTGTCGACCGATTACGACGGATCGGGCAATCCGGAGAACGCCAACTGGACCGACATCACCGACCGCTTCCAGAATCTCGCGGCGGAAGGTGAGGGCTTTGTCGCGTCGGGCGAAGTCGACCTGTCCGACGCCCAGTTTCAGGCCGACGATGTGTACGTGGCCTTTCGGTACCAGTCTAGTGGAACTGGTGGGGGCTCGTCCGAAGAGCAGCAGGTGGACGACGTCCGGATCGTGGGCCGGTAATGAAGCCCTGACCTAGGCGGACACCTCGTAAAAGTCTTGTACACTTACCGTTCTACTCGTTTTACGATGCAACGACCTATGCGACGTTTTTGCAGCGCGCTCCTGCCTGTTCTTGTGATCGGACTTGTCCTCACCGGGTGCGACAGCGGAGGAGGCGTTCCCAGTGACCTGGGGGAGTCTACGTCGATCACCCTCTCGGAAACGAGTGTGACTTTGGGGGAAGGTGACGGCACGTACTCCGTGGACCTGACGATTACCGATCCGGGATTCAAGGAGGTGCCCGTCGATGTTTCATTCAATGCCTCTCAGAGCACAGCGACCCGCGACGAAGACCTCCGGGTTCCCGCCGACACGACCATTCGGTTTCCTGAAAGTGCCACGTCGGGCGGAACGGTTTCGTTTGATATCCCGGTGATCGACGACCAGATGATCGAGCAGCAGGAGACAGCGGTCTTCGACCTGTCGATTCCGGACTCCGTGGATGCAGAGGTCGGGACCTCACAACTCACCCTTGCGATCGAAAACAATGATTTCTTTGGCCTCCTCGCGGACGCGCAGGACCTTGAACCGGCGAGTGGAAATACCGACGCCCACTGCATTGTACAGCGCTCGTCGGGAGAGGTCGTCTTCTTCAACAGCAGCGAAGGCGGTATCTTCTCCTACGGCGACGGGCTGACCGTGGAGCGGTCGGCGTCGAACCTGAACGCCGACATTTCGGCGGCGTCGAACACCATCGATCGCTGTGATGGAGTGACGAAGGACGATAGCGACAACGTCTACTTCCTCTTCCGGTCCAGCGAAGGGTCTGGATCCACTTACGTGTACAAGCTTTCCGCTTCGGGCAGCCCGACGGTGCTTGCCTCGGAGGCCGGTCTCGGCGCCCTGGCCCACAGCAACGGCACGGTGTACCTTGCGGGTGTGCAGTTCGATGGGGCACCGGAAGACGGATTCTACTCCGTCAACGACACGGATGCGGGGCAGACTGTGGCGGAAGTCGTCACGGATCCCGACCTCGATCTTGGCAACGGAATGGACGTGGACGAGAACGGCAACCTCTACGCCTTCTCCGGCGGCTTCGGGGGTACGGAGAATCGTACCCGCAAGATTGTGCGGGTCACGGACCCTGCGGGCAGCGCCACGATCGAAACGTTCGTCGATCCGTACCGGCAGGGGTCGCCCCTCATCCCCGACTCCGGAAACGACATCGGAGACGTTGACATCGTCAATCGGAATGGAGAGTCCTTCCTGGTGGTCTACAATGGATCATTCGAGGCGGAAAATGGAGACCAGTGGGGCTCCATCCGGATCTCGGACCAGTCCATCGATCTGCTGTTCAACCGCACGCAGCTTATCGAAAACTCGCCCGTCGGTGACTTCGTAAGTGGATTCACCGAACCTGTTGCCGTGAACAATGACGGCGAGATCTTTGTCGCGAGCCGCCAGGCGTCCTTCGGGGGCGAGCACTACATCGCCAGGGTGGTGGATCAGCTTCCCTAAGACCTCCCATCGCAGGATTCTTCGGCGGGGGCATCCGGGTCCGGGTGTCCCCGCTTTTTCTGTTTGTCTACAGTAGCACTTCTGGATGCCATGCCCCGAATGATTCGTACAGGCGCCTTCGTCGTGGCGGCCGCATTGATGATGGTCCTGGGGGTGAGACCGAGTACAGCCCAGATCACCATCAACGAGGCCCGACAGCGGGGCCTTGGCAGCGAGGTCACCGTGGAGGGCACGGTGACGCGAGCGTATGGGGCGTATGCCCGCATTCAGGATGAAAGCGGCCCCACCGGCGCCAGTGCGATTGTGGTCCGGCAGACGAGCGGGCCGAACAGCGCTGCGTTCCAGGATTCCATCGAGGCCGGGGCGATCCAGCCGGGGACGACCC